>OHDN01000240.1_pt1 | contig 40656 bp, 39 predicted proteins | sample 1566971 | NCBI WGS metagenome assembly OHDN01 (sample SAMEA3879538, study PRJEB24766) | human gut metagenome | biome: human-associated habitat; feature: feces | place: USA | collected 1985/1987
CCGGATATCCTTGAACTTAAAGTCAACGAAAAATAATAGTCTGTTGGCTCATCAAATTCCAGTTTGTAGACCTAAAACAGAATACCGTTCCTTACATAGCAGTCATGCGCTTCGGTGCCTGGCTGCTAATTTTTTTGCGAAAGGAGCAGTATCGAATGAAGCTTGTATTAGCGGAAAAGCCCTCGGTTGCCATGAGTCTCTCGAAAGTGATCGGGGCAGATCAGCGCGGGGACGGTTATATGGAGGGCAATGGCTACCTTGTCAGTTGGTGTGTGGGGCATCTGGTGGAACTTTCCCAGCCGGAAGCCTATGATGAAAAGTATGCAAAGTGGAAGTATGATGATCTTCCGATTTTGCCGGAACATTGGCAGTATCAGGTGTCCGCCAGCACGAAAAAGCAGTTCGGAATCCTGAAAAAGCTCATGCAGCGGAAAGATGTGGAGAGTCTGATCTGTGCAACCGATGCAGGGCGTGAGGGCGAACTGATTTTCCGACTGGTTTACCATCAGTGCGGCTGCAAAAAGCCGGTGGAACGGCTTTGGATTTCATCAATGGAGGACAGTGCTATCCGGGAAGGCTTTCAGAAGCTCAGACCGGGAACAGAATATGATGCCTTATATGAGGCGGCTTTATGCCGGGAGCGTGCCGACTGGATTGTCGGAATCAACGCCACCCGGCTTTTTTCATGCCTGTATGGGCAGACCATGAATGTGGGGCGCGTGATGACACCAACACTTGCGATGGTGGTTATGCGGGATGCAGCAATCCGGGCTTTCAAGCCGGAGTCGTTCTACTCGGCAGAATTGAAATTTCGGGATTTTCAAGCAGGCGGTGAGCGAATGAAAGAAAAAGCAGAAGCAGAAAAACTGGTGGCAGAGTGCTGTCAGGCAGAAAGTGCCATCATTACCAAGGTGGAGCAGAAAGAAAAAGCAGAGAAGCCCCCGACCTTGTTTGATCTGACATTGCTTCAGAGAGAAGCAAACCGGCAGCTGGGATTCACTGCCCAGCAGACCCTGGATTACACACAGGCTCTGTACGAGAAGAAACTCGTAACCTATCCCCGTACCGACAGCCGGTATCTGACAGATGATATGGCACCGCTGGTGCCAGAACTTGTTTCTGTGATCCAGCAGAGCTTTCAGATTCAGCCGGATGTGCCGGCACCGGTGAATGCAGCGCAGGTCATCAATTCCAAGAAAGTCACCGATCACCATGCCATTATCCCTACAAAAACAGCGGCAGATTATGACATTTCCTCTCTTCCCAGTGGAGAACAGGCGATTCTTACTCTGTTGGCGGTGCGGCTGATTTGTGCAGTCGGAACACCTTGCCTCTATGCAGAAACCGTAGTAGAAGTGGAGTGCGCCGGTCAGAAGTTCCGTACAAAAGGCAAAACAGTTACGGATATAGGCTGGAGACGATATGCAGGAAAGTCAAGTGAAGAGGCTGAGAAGAATGCGGAGGCAGGTGAACTGCCGGAGCTTTCGGAAGGCATGACACTGGAACTTGCCGGTGTCGATCTGAAAGAAGGTAAGACCAGCCCACCCAAGAGGTTTACCGAAGATCTTCTGCTTTCAGCAATGGAAAGTGCCAGCTCGGATGAATTTCCAGATGGCGTAGAGCGAAAAGGCATCGGCACACCGGCCACACGCGCTGCTATCATCGAAAAACTGGTGCAGAAAGGCTTTATCGAGCGCAGGGGCGATAAGAAAACAAAATACCTTTTCTCTACGGATAAGGGAAATGCGTTGGTGACGGTGGTGCCGGAACAGATTCAGTCCCCGTCCATGACGGCAGACTGGGAGGAAAAACTGCTGAAAATGGAACATGGCGAGTATGACAGCGATGCCTTTATGGAAGAAATCAGCAGCATGGTCAGCGGACTTGTTAAAACCTACGAGGCCGTAAAAGGTGCTGATGTGCTGATGCAGCCGGAACGCAAGGTCATTGGCTCCTGTCCCGCCTGCGGCAGTGATGTCTGTGAAACGGCAAAGGGTTGGTTTTGCAGGGATAAGAACTGTAAATTTGCACTCTGGAAGGAAAACAGATTCTTTCAGACACTGGGAAAGCAGATGACAGAGGAACTGGCAAAGCAACTGGTAAATCAGGGAAAAGCACGGCTTACCCATTGCTATTCCAAGAAGTCCAATCGTTACTATGACACAACCGTTCATGTAGAGACCGGCGAAGACGGTGCAGCAGCATTTAAGCTGGAGTTTGGAGGTAAAAAATGAGCATGAAAATGATGAATGCAGCTTATCTGGTGGATAATGTCGCTCTGCTTTCCTTGCAGGAAAAGCAGGAGGGCGTGGAATTCCATTGTTTTGATATGGACAGCAAGGTGCAGATTGCCGAGGGACACATTGGCTGGGATGTGTTGGATAAACAGCCGTTTTCTACGCTGGAAGAAAGCGCGAGGGTGGCAGCACTCAAGGAGATTCCCCAGCTGGACGGTCTTACCGTTGCGCCGGTAGCCCCGGAGATGCTGGAGCAGATGCGCGGCGGCAGAAAGGTTCTCTGGCAGATGAAAAAGGCTGATCCTGAACTGGAGAATGCTAAAAATATCCGGTTTATCACCAGCAGCTACGAGGATCGTTTCAAAATTCCGGATGGCAGTGCGGTAGAGATTGAGTATCCGAATCGGAAATTCTCAGCCCGCTGCGAATATATGGACGAATATCATCTGCGCCTGGGGTATGATGTTCTGCACATTTGCCAGCTGGCAGAAATGCTGGAACGCGGCGGTGGCACATGCCGCCCGGAGCTGTTGATTACGGAGGAACACAGCGCATGGGATTTGGGAAGCAAGGGCTTTCTTGCCATTCAGACCTGTGAGGACGGTTACGACTTTACCTTATATCATAAGGACTTCACGGAAATTGACGGTGGACAGATCGACAATCTGGAAATCAGCATGAATGCAGCCAGAGACCAGATTCTTTCGGATTATGGGTTCGGTGGCCGTACCATGACGCGGATTGACTATGATGAACTTTGTGATCGTGCAGAGGATGCAGAAATCAGCAGACGGGAATCTGTGCTGGGTAAACTCTCGGATTTATCTTCCAGAACGGATACGCCTGTGAAAGCTGCTAAGGCGAAGGAGACGGAGCGATGAAACACAAGCTCACGAAGGCGGAGCAGGAAACCGTCATCAATTTTGATAATGAACTGGATACCGCCAGCATTTATACCCATGACAGCCGCCTGATTAAGAAGCTTCGGGAACTGCGAAAACAGTATCCGGAGCAGTTTATTTTGGAGCACCGGGAGCATGGGTCGGTCACTTATACGATTCCGAAACGCTGTGTTGGTATCCGACCGCCGTACAGTGAAAAGCGGCGGGAACAGCAGCGACAGGAAGCAAAGGAAAACGGCCTGCCGTTTATGGAGAAGGGAGAAATGAACGATGGCAAGAATTGAAAAATGGGATGAAGTGCATGGAAATCAGGCACCGGACGAAAGAATGATGGCATTTCTCGACAGTGCTACCGACCAGTATGCGATTTTGCAGCTTCGCCGCATCGAGGATACGGTATATGAACGCTTTTCGTCTATGCGCGAACTGGAACGGATGGGGCTGGAACCGGATATTGACCATTATGAAGTGGTTTATACGGCTCCGCTGCTTCCCTACAAGGATCAGAATACGATGTTGGAGGAACTGTATGCGAAATTCAATGTTTCCCGCCCTGATGATTTTACTGGGCATAGTCTTTCTGTGTCTGACATCGTGGCTTTACGGCAGAATGGTGTTGTAAGCTGTCACTATGTGGATTCCATTGGCTTCCAGGAGCTGCCCGGATTTTTGAAACCGGAGAATTATCTGAAAGCCGCAGAAATGGCAATGGAAGACGATTACGGTATGATTGACGGCGTAATCAATAACGGAAAGAAGGAAGAACCGGCGGAGAAAGCATCGGTTCTGGATCAGCTGAAGGAAAAGCAGGAGGCGGTGCCGCCTGCGCCGCCTCGTAGGTGCTGCGAAGAAAAGGAGTTATAAATGCGTTTTACGGATGACGAATGGATGCTCATGATGCTTTACAGTCCTGGCACACGGACAGGGCTGATTGCAGAGCTTCAGATGATGCAGAAAAGTCTGACCGGCAGAGATAGAAACCTGCGCAGGTGGACGGCCTCGCTGCTTGCGAAACTGGCAGAGATGACGGATGCAGAATATGAGGCACTGGATTTGTATCCAGACGAATAAAAGAGAGGAGGAAAAAATAGATGATGACGAAAACGGCTTATTATATGCAGATGGCGCAGGAAGCTGCGGCACAGATCACTGGCAGCAAAGAGCAGTGGACAGCGTTTCTGACCACATCCGCACGGCTTTATAAGTATCCTTTTGCGGAGCAGCTGATGATCTATAAGCAGAGACCAGAAGCGACGGCCTGTGCAGAGTACGATCTCTGGAATGATCGGATGAACCGCTATGTGAAGCGTGGCTCCAAGGGCATTGCTCTTTTGGACATGCGCGGCGAGCAGCCGAAACTGCGGTATGTATTTGATGTGGCAGATACCGGAGAACGGAAGAATTCCCGACCGGTACAGCTCTGGAAAATGAATGCGGAGCATGAGCAGCCAATCATTCGCGCACTGGATACAGCATTTGATGTTTCTGCCGGTGCTGGGTCTCTGGAAAATCATATCATGGAAGCGGCAGAACGCCTTGCAAGGGATTACTGGGAGGAAAACCGCAGGCAGATCAGTGACATCGTTGCAGATTCCTATCTGGAAGGATATGATGAACTCAACATCGGAGCTTCCTTTAAGAGAGCTGCCGCTGTCAGCATCGCATATTCCGTCTTTACCCGGACGGTGGGCAATGCAGATGACTATTTTGAGCACGAGGATTTTCTGGACATCTTTGATTTTAATACGCAGGCTGCCGCCAATGTGCTGGGAACTGCGGTCAGCGAAATGTCCAGCCAGATCTTCCGGGAAATTGAACGCACGATCCGAACCTATGAAAGAAATAAGCAGGCAGAAAGGAGCCAAAACTATGATGGAGCTGAATTACACGAAGAACGGCGATTACCTGATTCCGGACATCCAGTTGTCGGTGCAGGAACAGAAGCCCCTGGGCAAGTACGGGAGGATGCGCAGAGCGTTTCTGCAGGAGAACAACACGCTACTGTACAATCACCTGATCCTGACCGAGAAGCTGTACCCGCACCTGTGGGAGATTCAGGAGACCGCGACCGCACGGATGGAGCAGATGATGGCGGATCTTCTGAAAGCGAATCCGGCACCGGACAAGAAATCAAACCAGATGGCCTGGGTGCAGCACATGAACATGCTGAAAGCGCAGGCAGAGGAAGTCATTCTGACGGAACTTATCAACAGTTAAACTTCATGAGTCTGTTTCAGTCCGAAGCAGAGCAGATTCAGAAAATTGATGCGGCGGCAGAAAATGCAGCCAAAGAAGCGGAGAGCGAAAAGCCCTCCGCTTTTGTCATTTCTGAGGATGAAATCGACCGGATGCTGCGGACAGGCTCCAATTTTGAAGGCGGAAAGATCCGTATTTATGCGCTGTATCAGCAGCAAGGGGACGCAAAAGAACGAGCTGCATTCTTGAAAGCGGAATACGGTCTCGGTGGCCACAGCTATACCTTTATGGATGGCAGTCGCGGTTTTGCCGATTATAACGGAAGAGGTATTCTGCTTCGCAATTATGACCATGACCGGGAAGTGCGACTCACATGGTCGGCGGTGGATAAGCGGTTAGACCGGCTTGTGGAAAATGATCAGTACCTGACCGCGCTGGAAATGGAAGAGTATCGGAAGCTGGAGCAGGAATACGGCGCGCCGCTTCCTATGCCGACTGCCGCCCATGTGTTTCCGCCAACGCCACCGGAACGCTACGATACCGGAAATGAGCATGTGGACAGCATGCTGAATACGGCTGCGGATGTATATGCCCGGAGTGAACTGGCGGCACCACAGCGGTTTACCGTGATGGAGACAGACGATGGTTATGCGGTCTGGGATGATATTCAGGACGGCATTCATGTGGAGCCGGATGGTGTCAGCGAAGAGTTTACCAGCGAATGGGAGGCAGAGACCTACCGCCAGCAGTTGATTGAAAAAGTTCAGGAACGGGAAGCAAAAGACTGGCTCTATGTTGAACAGAGCAAGCAGAATTTGCAGCAGGACATTCCATTCCCAGATGTGGAATCCGAAGAAGTACAGGAATCGGCTCACGCAGAGACAGATCCTCTGGTACTGGAAATGCAGGAACACGCCAGCGAACTTTCCAGAGAGTCTGGCTATGCACCGGATGAACGGTTTGTGGTCACAATGACCGGCAAGAACTTTCCGGATTCTAAAGATGCGTTTGCCATCTGGGATTATGCCAAAGAAGAGTATTACGGATATTCGGACGGAAAAGTGCAGACATTTGCCGATTATGTGAGTGCATCAGAGGCGTTGCAGGAGATTCGTGGCAGGAACATGGAGGCTGAAAAAGAGCCTGCAACTGTGCAGCCAGAACCCGCAGCTCCGGTTCAGCCGGATTATCGCGTTGGCGATACGCTGTATCTGGACGGAAAGGCATTTACGATTGAAAAAGTCGGGCTTTTCGATGTGGAACTTCGGGACCCGGATTCCGTGTATCCGATCTTCCGCTCGGAAAGCAAGGAAAATCTGGCAAGAATTTTGGGGCATGAGGAAAATGTTCACCTGCACAATCTGGTGGTTGATCTGAATTCTGGAAAAAAAGAAGCGTTCCGGGCAGGGCATGAAGCAAAACATGCGGAGAACTACCGCATCAACAGCTTTCACCTCGGCGAAGGCAGTCCTAAGCAGAAATTCCGTGCCAACATGGATGCCATCTACACGCTGAAAGCCTTAGAAAATCAGCATAGGGATGCGACACCGGAGGAACAGGAAACGCTGGCCAATTATGTCGGCTGGGGTGGGCTGGCAGATGCCTTTGACGCAGAGAAAACTGCCTGGACAGGCGAATATAAGGAGCTGAAAGCAGCTCTTACGGAAGAAGAATATGCCGCAGCCAGGGCTTCGACTCTGAATGCGCATTACACCAGCCCTACCGTGATCCGTGCAATCTATGAAGCATTGGACGGTATGGGATTTGAGAAAGGCAACATTCTGGAACCGTCGATGGGTGTCGGCAACTTCTTCGGTATGCTGCCGGATTCCATGCTGGGAAGCAGACTGTATGGTGTGGAACTGGATTCCATCACCGGGCGCATTGCGCAGAAGCTGTATCCGCAGGCAGAAATCAAGGTGGCAGGCTTTGAGACCACTGACCGGCGCGACTTCTATGATCTGGCCGTCGGCAATGTACCCTTTGGCAACTACCGTGTCAGCGATAAGCCCTATGATAAGCTCGGTTTTTCTATCCACAACTATTTCTTTGCCAAGGCGTTGGATCAGGTTCGTCCCGGTGGCATCGTGGCCTTTGTTACCAGCCGCTATACGATGGATTCCAAGAATCCGGACGCACGAAAGTATCTGGCGCAGCGGGCAGAACTGCTGGGAGCCATTCGACTTCCCAACAACGCATTCCGTGCCAATGCCGGTACAGATGTAGTGTCGGATATTATTTTCCTGCAAAAGAGAGACCATCCCATTGATATCGAACCGGATTGGGTGCATCTGGGGCTGACATCGGAGGGTATTACCCTCAACAGCTACTTTGTTGATCACCCGGAAATGGTGCTGGGTGAAATTACAACGGAAAGTACCCAGTACGGCAAGGAAGAATGTACGGTCATTCCGATTCCGGATGAGGATCTGGGAGACCGGCTGCATGAGGCTGTGCAGCATATCGGCGGTCACTATGAAGCGCAGGAGCTGGCACCGGAAGAAGAGTTGTCCTTGCAGGGCGAAACCATTCCGGCAGACCCCAATGTAAAAAACTTCTCCTATGCGGTGGTGGATGGGAATGTCTACTTCCGTGAGAACAGCATCATGCGAAAGGCTGACCTTTCTGCGACAGCCACCGGCAGGATCAAGGGCATGGTGGAGCTTCGTACCATTGTGCAGGAACTGATCGACTATCAGCTGAACGATTACCCGGAGGACGCGATTGCCCAGAAACAGCGGGAACTGAATGTAGCCTATGACCGATTCGCCGATCAGTATGGGCTTATCAACTCCCGTGCAAATGCGCAGGCTTTTTCAGAAGATTCGTCTTATTATCTGCTCTGCTCTCTGGAAAATGTAGATGAAAACGGCAGGCTGGAATCCAAGGCGGACATGTTCACCAAACGGACGATTCGACCGGAACGGGCTGTTACCAGCGTAGATACTCCGGCAGAGGCTCTGGCAATCTCCATCGGAGAGCGCGGCAAAGTGGATTTGCCCTATATGTCGGAGCTTTTAGGTACACCGGGAGAATTTGAAAAAATCCAGCAGGAACTGCATGGTGTCATTTTCAAAGACCCGATGACGCAGGGCGGCGAGGAAACCGGCTGGGTGACGGCTGATGAATATCTGTCCGGCAATGTCCGGGAAAAACTCCGCGTGGCAGAACTGGCTGCGGCTTCTGACCCTGCCTTTGCGGTAAACACGGAATATTTGAAGAAAGCACAGCCGAAAGACCTGGATGCGTCGGAGATTGATGTGCGCCTTGGTGCCACATGGGTCAATCGGGATTATATCCAGCAGTTTATGGAAGAAACCTTTGAACCGCCGTTCTATCTGCGCAGAAATATTGAAGTGAAATTCTCTCCCATGACGGCAGAATGGCAAATTACCGGCAAGAGTACACCGAGCCGGAATGATGTTCATGCCTATATGACCTACGGCACCAGCCGTGCCAATGCCTACCGAATTCTGGAGGATACGCTGAATCTGCGGGATATTCGTATTTACGATACCGTGGAGGATGCAGACGGCAAGCAGAAGCGGGTTCTGAATAAAAAGGAGACCACCCTCGCCCAGCAGAAACAGCAGGCCATTAAGGATGCGTTCCAGAACTGGGTGTGGAAAGACCCTTATCGCCGCGCGGAACTTGTGGAAAAGTATAACGAGCTGTTCAACAGCACTCGTCCCCGTGAGTATGATGGTTCTCATATCCGCTTTGGCGGCATGAATCCGGAAATCCGGCTGCGGGAACACCAGCAGAATGCCATTGCTCATGTGCTGTACGGCGGCAATACGCTGCTGGCCCACGAAGTGGGTGCCGGTAAGACTTTCGAGATGGCCGCTTCTGCTATGGAGGCAAAACGGCTGGGACTGTGCCAGAAATCCATGTTTGTCGTTCCGAATCATTTGACCCTTCAGTGGGCAAACGAGTTTCTGCGTCTGTATCCGAGTGCAAAATTGCTGGTGGCAAGCAAAAAGGACTTTGAAACTGCCCGCAGAAAGAAGTTCTGCGCACGAATTGCTACTGGTGATTACGATGCAGTCATCATCGGGCATTCCCAGTTTGAGAAAATTCCGGTGTCCGCAGAACGGCAGGAGCGGATTTTGACTGCCCAGATTGATGAAATCGAAAACGCCATTGCTGAGATGAAATCCCAGAATGGCGAACGTTTCTCCATCAAACAGATGGAAAAGACCCGGAAAGGATTGGAGGCGAGATTGGAGAAACTCCGGGCAACCGACCGAAAAGACGATGTGATTACCTTTGAGCAGCTGGGCGTAGACCGACTGTTTGTAGACGAAGCACATGCCTTTAAGAATCTGTTCCTCTACACAAAAATGCGCAATGTTGCAGGCTTGTCCACATCGGAAGCGCAGAAATCTTCGGATATGTTTATGAAGTGCCAATATATGGACGAGTTGACAGGCGGGCGCGGCATCATTTTTGCGACCGGCACCCCGGTTAGCAACAGCATGACGGAGCTTTACACCATGATGCGGTATCTCCAGTACGGTACGTTGCAGCAGAAAGGGCTGACCCATTTCGACAGCTGGGCTTCTACCTTTGGTGAGACCACCACAGCCATTGAGCTGGCACCGGAAGGAACCGGATACCGGGCAAGAACAAGATTTGCAAAATTCTTCAACCTGCCGGAGCTGATGAATATGTTCAAGGAAGTGGCAGATATCAAGACTTCCGATCAGCTGCATCTGCCGGTGCCGGAGGCAAAATTTGAAACCGTGGTGGTGCAGCCTTCGGAGCATCAGCAGGCGATGGTGGCGGAGCTTTCGGAACGGGCGGCGGCTGTGCATTCCGGTGTGGTAGACCCGTCGGTCGATAACATGCTGAAAATCACATCGGATGGCAGAAAGCTGGGACTGGATCAGCGATTGATGAATCCGCTCCTGCCGGATGACCCAAATAGCAAGCTCAACGCCTGTGTGCGGAATGTGCTTCGGATTTATGAGGAAGGACAGTCGGATAAGCTGACCCAGTTGCTGTTCTGCGACCTCAGCACGCCGAAGAACGATGGAACCTTCAATGTCTATGAGGATATCCGCGCCAAACTAATTCAGTCCGGTGTGCCGGAAGAAGAAATCGCATTTATTCATGATGCCGATACCGAGGCAAAAAAGAAAGATTTGTTTGCCAAAGTGCGTACCGGACAGGTACGGGTATTGTTAGGTTCGACACAGAAGATGGGTGCAGGCACGAACGTGCAGGACAGGCTGGTGGCCGTGCATCATCTGGATGTGGGCTGGCGGCCTGCGGACATGACCCAGCGAAATGGTCGTATCATCCGTCAGGGAAACCGAAACAAAGAAGTGCAGGTTTATCAGTATGTGACGGAAGGAACTTTTGATGCCTACCTCTATCAGACACTGGAGAATAAGCAGAAATTTATCAGCCAGATCATGACCAGCAAATCTCCGGTACGTTCCTGTGATGATGTAGATGAGCAGGCTCTTTCCTATGCAGAGATCAAGGCACTTTGTGCCGGAGACCCGCAAATCAAGGAGAAAATGGACTTGGATGTAGATGTTGCAAGGCTGAAAGTATTGAAGGCGGATCATCAGAGCCAGCAGTACCGATTGGAAGATAAATTGATGAAATATTTCCCTGCGGAGATTGAGAAAACGCAGGGGTTCATCAAGGGCTTTCAGTCGGATATTCGGACGGTGGCGGCACATCCGCTGCCGGAAGAGGGGTTCTGCGGTATGGAGGTGAATGGCACACAATTTACTGAAAAAGCCGAGGCCGGTGAAGCAATTCTTGCGGTCTGTAAAGCCAATCAGAGTCTGGAGCCGGTGCCGCTTGGCAGCTACCGTGGTTTCAAGATGGAGCTGACGTTTGACAGCTTCCAGAAAGAGTATCAGGTGCTGCTGAAAGGCGAGATGACCCACCGGGTGCCCATCGGCACCAGTGCTGCGGGCAATATCCAGCGTCTGGACAATGCTCTTGCCGGGATTCCTGCAAGGCTGGAGAAGGCGGAACAGCAGCTGGACAATCTTAGGAGCCAGCAGGAAGCTGCGCAGGCCGAGCTTGGAAAAACGTTTCCCCAGGAGGCAGAACTGGCAGAGAAGAGTGCAAGACTGGCAGAACTGGACGCACTGCTGAATATGGATGACCGTGGAAATGATGATCCTGACCGTGAGAATACAACAGAAAAGCCGTCTGTCCTGGCAGAGCTGCGTGACCGTGCTGGTCGCATTCCGCCGATGACACATCGGGATGAGGAGGTGGCACTATGAGTGTTCGGGAACACTGGATCAATGTCCGGGTGAACCCGGAAGAGCTGGCGAGGATTCGTGAAAAGCAGAAGGAATTGGGTATTCGGAATACCGGTGCCTATATGAGAAAGATGGCGATGGACGGGTACTGCGTAAATCTTGATTTGTCGGATGTGGCGCAGGTATCCATCCTTCTTCGCCGATGCAGCAACAACCTGAATCAGTACGCAAAACGCGCCAATGAATCTGGAAGCATCTATGCGGAGGATATCCGGGATTTGCAGAGACGGCTGGATGAACTCTGGGAGATGCAGAAGCTGATCCTGAAGAGGCTTTCTGGTATTCGCTGACGGCGCAAATGTGCGGGATTTCTACAGCACATGGCACAGATGAAACTGTCTGTGCCGTTACATATTTTTTGGTCTACCTGTTGACATCGTGGTGTTTGGCAAGCAGGTACGATAAAATGAAGATGAAAAGAAAAACGAAGGGGTGAAATCCATGAAGATCGTATGTTTTTTGTTGAAGCTGGTGCTGAAAATCCTGTTGCTGCCGGTTGCGTTTCTGCTGCGATTTCTATGCTTTATCTGGAATCTGCTGATGCAGCTATCCCTGTGGGTGCTTTCGCCGGTTATGCTGTTCGTTCTTGGCTGCGGCATCTATTCGGTGGTTCGGGCGAGCTGGACGGATGTGTTCCTGCTGACCCTGATTGAGATGGGGTTGTTCGCAGCTGCGGTTGGTGCGGGTGGCATTATGGAACTGATGGAGCGGCTATGTGAGCGTGTAGAGGATGTTTTGACAATTTGAGTTCAGGAGGGATTTGATGGAGATTCAGTTTATGAAAGATTATTATGATTTACGATACGAGGAAACAGATGGAGAGAATCATTTTGTGGATGAGACTGCTTATCAGGAAAAACAGTCTGAGCAATCGAAGATGGAAGACCAGCTGATGGAAATGGTGGGCGGCAGCGAATCTAATGTGTGGAAGCTATACGAAAGCATCATGTGCATCTATTTCGACATGGAAGAAATCATCAAGCAGGCCGTTTATTTGCAGGGAGCTTATGATCGGGAACGGATGTTAAAATGAGAATAGTGAATTGGTAAGAGCTGCCTTCGGGTAGCTCTTTTTAGATGGAGGAATATGAAAAATGGCGGCTACAAGACTAATTGCGCTGCATATCAATAAAGGAAAGACGGTAGCGCAGTGTCTGGCTGACCGTACTGATTATTCTGAGAATGCAGCAAAGACGGAAGATGGAAAATATATCAGCGCGTATGCCTGTGATGCAAAGACCTGTGATGAAGAATTTCTGCTTTCCAAACGGCAGTATGAGCATATCACCGGTAGAACCCAGGCACATGATGTGATCGCATATCAGATTCGGCAATCCTTTAAGCCCGGAGAAATCACGCCGGAGGAGGCGAACAAGATTGGCTATGAGACGGCCATGCGATTCACCAAGGGAAAACACGCCTTTATCGTGGCTACCCATGTTGATCGAGCGCACATTCATAACCACATTATTTTTAATTCAACTACATTAGACTGCACCAGAAAATTCCGAGATTTTCACTTGTCAGGCCTTGCGCTGGCGAGGCTCAGTGATATTGTCTGTCTGGAACACCGGTTGTCGGTCATTATCCGGAAGCCCTATGGAGAGCGGCAGAAGAGAACGGAATACCCGGAGAAAAAATCGCAGCGGGATGAAATCTGCGAGGCCATTGATGCAGCATTGGCAAGAAAACCAAAAGACTTCCGGGAACTGATTGAAATTTTGCAGGAAGCAGGGTACGAGTATAAAGATGGAAAACAGCCTGCCCTGCGGGGAAAAGGCCATGCCAGATTTGCTCGCTTTCGCTCTCTTGGCAAAGAATATTCAGTCGAAGAACTCTGTGAAGTGATTGCCGGAAATGCGGTTCACAAAAGCAAATTTGCAGAGAAAACCCGCACAAGCGCAAGGTCGGCACAGATGCATCAGAAGGCAGAGCTGTCGTTCCTGATTGATGTCCGTGCCAAAATGCAAGCAGGCAAAGGCGCGGGATATGCGCGCTGGGCAAAAGTCTTTAATCTGAAGCAGATGGCAAAAGCTATGATGTTCATGGAAGAGCATGGAATCAAGAGCTATGCAGAGCTGAAAGAAAAAGCAGATGGGATTTCTGAAAAATGCGATGCGTTGCTAGAATCTGTAAAGGCGGATGAGGCACGGATGTCGGAAGTGTCGGTGTTGCGGAAGCATCTAATCAATTACGCTAAGACAAAAGATGTTTTTGCCGCGTATAAAGCATCCGGTTACAATCGGGAATTCTATGAAGCCCATCGGGATACGCTGGCCTTACGCAGCGCAGCGAAAAAAGCGTTTGATGCCTATAAGAAAGAGAACGGTTCTGACAAAAAGCTCCCGCGCATCAGCGAGCTGAACACAGAGTATTCAATGCTTCTGGAACGAAAGAAAAGCTCCTATGCAGAGTACCGCAAGACCAAATCGGAAATGCAGGATTGGCTTGTGGCACAGAAGATTGTGCAGGAAATTCTGAAAGAGGACGAACAGAAGAAAGAGCAGCTGCATGAGCAGGAAGTGCGGCAGGAAGAAGAAAATAGACAAAGCAGTCGATGATGGAAAGTCCGGTGCAGTGTGGGTGTAATGCTCATGCTGCACCGGGCTTTTTTTCCTTGGCAGGAACTGCCGTTAAAGCATCCGAAACGGATGCGCAGCCCGATGCCGCAGGCAGCGTTCTAAGGGAATTGGGGAGTCTCCCCAACAAGCAGAAAATCGCTTTCGTGTCACGAAAGCCCTGCTTGCAGAAGAGTGAAAAGCGTTTTGAACGCACGATTTTCTGTTTACTTAGAAGATGATAAGTGCTATACTTGAAAATAGAGAAATTATACCCATGGGCAGGTTGTTTTTAAGCAGGAGGCAAAGACGATGGCGGTATCATATAACAAGTTGTTTAAGCTGTTGATTGACAAGAAAATGAAGAAGAAAGAGCTGTGCGAGCTTGCCGGAGTCAGCGCAAGTACTATTGGAAAAATGGGGCGCGGAGAACCTGTTTCTATTGAAATGGTAGAAAAAATCTGTCTTGCATTAGGATGTACGGCTGACGATGTGTTAGATTTCATCCAAGAGAGTCCAGATAATGGGACAGCTGATAATGTAGAATAAGGATGGTGGCCGAATGGGAAGGATAATACAGTATCGGCTGCTCCAATCCGAAAATCAAACAGGAATGATGCGACCAGTTGTCTACTGTGATGAAAAATACTGCGAAAGTTTGCAGCAGGTTTCATTAAATGAGAAAATGGCGGCTCTGCTCATAAAAATTAAACCGGAACGAAGAACCATGAGGATTGAAAGATGCTTTCAGGAAGTTCTTGCAAATATTCCGGAAAACAGTTGTATTCGAGACTTTGATGTGCTGTTCAATCCAGCATACAAGATAGATGTTTTGCAGCTTCTTACAATTGCGAATCGAAGCAAGCCTTTTTCTGTTTTGTGGCCGGGAACCATGATAGACGGAAAATTGGTTTATGCGGAAGATAGATATGCGGACTATAAAGAATACGATGTAGAACGATACGACATAACCTGTGTCGTTTAAGGGAGGATAAAAAAGTGAAGTACTCAGACTTGATCAGCTTCAACCCGATTGAGGATGTCATTCAGCTTACTACGGCGGATGATGCGAACCGGGCGAAAGAGTATGTGAAATCTTATGTTATGTCTGATACCATGGCGGCAAATCTGAAAAGCCCGGTATTGGATCAGCTTCAGATGGACGAAGTGGTTGATAACAAGGGTGTTCTTGTTGTTGGTAACTATGGTACTGGTAAATCACACTTGATGAGCGTGATTTCTTCTATTGCCAAGGATGCGGATAACCTTCAGTATCTCCAGAATAAAAACTTTGCAAAAGAGATGGAGTGCATCGCAGGCAAGTTTGAAGTACTTCGCATTGAAATCGGCGGCGTAACGATGTCGCTACGTGAAATTCTGTTTGGCTTCATCGAAGACGATTTTGCGGCACGAGGAATTGATTTTGAAGTGCCGGATTTTGATACAGTCCGCGATAATAAAAAGCTGATTCGAGATATGATGATGGCCTTCTCCGCAAAGTATCCGGATAAGGGATATCTGATTGTTGTGGATGAGTTCCTGAGCTATCTGACTTCCCGTGACGAGCGGCAAATTGTCCTCGACCTTGAGTTTTTCCGCGCACTTGGCGAGATGTGCTCCAAGAGCAAACTGCGCGTAATTTTTGGTGTGCAGGAGAAGATTTTTGATAATCCGCGATTCAGCTTTGTGTCGGATACACTGAAACATGTGTCGGATCGTTTTACGCAGATTGTCATCACCAAAGAGGCAACATCTTATGTTGTGTCTGAGCGTATCTTGAAGAAAACGCCTGAGCAGAAGGCTTTGATTCGCAAGCATTTGGAGAAATTCTCAATGCTTTATACTGGTATGTCTTCCCGGATGGACGAGTTTGTAGATCTGTTCCCAATTCATCCGTCCTATATTGATGTGTTCAATAAGATTTACCTGATTGAGAATCGACATATCCTGAAAAACATCTCGATGACGATTCGCGATATTTTTAACCGCGATGTGCCAGAAAATGAGCCTGGCATCATCTCTTTTGATAATTATTGGCCTGCAATCAAATCCAATGGATTGCTCAAGAGTGATGTGACCATCAACCGCGTTGTTACTGCCAGCGGACAGCTGGAGGATATCATTAACCGTGCGTTCCCTAAGGCAGCATACAAGCCGCTGGCAATTAAAATTATCTATGCACTGAGTGTCCATCGCCTGACTACGAATGGCTTGGATGTGCATTTCGGACTGACGGCAGAGAATCTGAAAGATGATCTTTGCCTGTTCCTGCCGATGCCGGAGCAGGATGCAGACTTCCTGTTGGCTCTGATTAAGACTACGCTGAAGGATATCATGACCACGGTATCCGGTCAGTTCATTATCTACAACGATGCCAATAACCAGTATTACATTGATGTGGATAAGGTCGTTGACTATGATGAGAAGATCAAACAAAAGGCTTCCATCATGGCAGATGGCGAACTGAATCGCTATTTTTATCAGCTGATTTACAGCTGCCTCGATTGGGATGCAAAGCAGTATGTTCCTGGATTTGAGATTTATCAGCGTGACCTGAACTGGGATAGTCATAACATTTTCCGTGAAGGCTATCTGTTCCTCGGTCTGCCGGGAGAGCGCAGCACTGCGCAGCCGGAACGGGATTTCTATATCCATATTATGCCGCCATACAGCAGCGGCAGTATTGCTGTGAAAAATTTGGAGGATGAAGTTTATTTCTTCTTCAAATCCACTGCGGAGTTCAAGGAGATTCTGGGCTTCTTCTCTGCTGCCAATGCACAGGCACAGATCAGTGAAGGCAAAGATAAGGATGCCTATCTGAGCAAAGCGGCGATGATCCGCAAAAAGCTGATTAAGTATCTGAGTGAAAATAAGAACACCTGCTTTGATATCCAGTATAAGGGGCAGAAGCGGCAGATGATCGAAGTGCTCCGTGGACGCTATAACCGAGATATGGACTTTAAGGACACCGTTGATTTGGCGGCTTCCCTGTGTCTGGATGAATATTTCTGCGGCAAATATCCGGATTGTCCTATGATGAAAACAAAGGTAACTCGGAAAAACATGGCAGAAAATGTACGGCAGGCATTTGATTATTTTGCTGGTCGTAAAACGCAGACGGCAACCTTGATGCTCCAGAGCTTTGGCGTTCTGGATGGCGATAAGATTCGACCGGAAGGTTCCAAGTATGCAGCTTACTACATTGACCAGCTGAAACAGCTGCCGCCGCAGGGCGTTATCAATTATTCGGATATCTTTAATGTCAAATACGATGATCAGTATGAAGATAAACATTTCAAGATCAACTATCTTTTTACACCGATCATCTTCCTGTCCATGGTGTATGCGGGCTATGCAACGATGACTCTGCGCAATGGCACTGTTTTGAGTGCATCGAATCTGGATACTGTACCTCGCATTGGTGTTCTGGACTTGTATGAGTTCAAATATCTGGCACGGCCTGCGCAGATGGCAATGGCAGAGCTGAAAAAGCTTTTTGATGTGCTGGAAATCAATCCGGTTCTGCTGGACAACCCGAATGACCGTGATGAGGGAGTAAAACAACTGCTGAAAAAAGCGCAGGAAACGAGCAACTCTGCTGTTCTTGCGAACCAGAAGCTGAACAATGGATTTGAGCTTTGGAATGAACCGCTTGTGGATGCGCAGCATTTGATCGCTATGCAGAAAGCCTGTGCAGCAGTTAAGGATGAATTCAGCAATTATTCTGCTCGGTTCAATACTCCGGCGAAGCTGAACAACTTCACGCTGACCTTTGAGGAAATTGATAAGCTGGCGGAGCAGATTACACTGATCAAAGCGATTGCGGAATATGTGACTTTCAAAACGGATTGCGCAAACAATGTTTCCTATCTGAGTAACATTGAGTTCATCGACCTTGGCGCAAACTTCAAACAAAAACTGGAAGCTGCAAAAGACGAATTCCGTTCTGCACGCGATAGCATTCTGACCGGTACATCCGGAGATGCAGCTGCACAGAAGGTAAATGCTGCTCTTGAAAAGGTTAAAGAAGAGTATATCGGCATTTATTTTGAAGAACACAAGAAAAAACGCCTGGACATTGACGATGCAAAACGACGCGGTAAATTACAGGAGAGTTCCGTACTGGCAAATCTGCGTAAGTTGCGTGGCGTTGAAATCCTTTCGGCAGCCAAACTGACAAAGATCGAGCAGGACATGGCTAACTTGAAAGTCTGCTATGAGCTGACACCGACTGAGCTGAAAACAACTCATATCTGCCCGCATTGCCATTATAACCTTGGTGAACAAGTGCCGAATGTAGCGGGCCAGCTGGATAATCTGGATATTCGGATTGATGATCTGGTGACGGAGTGGACGCAGACTCTGTTGAATACGATTTCTGACCCGATTGTGGCAAGCCAGAAAGAGTACCTGAGTGCAGAACAGCAGAAAGCGATTGATGATTTTATTACATCCGGTACTTTGCCGAAGCGTGTTGACGATTTCTTCATCAAGGCGATTCAGGCATTGCTGAAGGGCTTTGAACCTGTGGTAGTGGATGCAAAAGATTTGATGGATAAGCTGACGAAGCTGCCGCCAATGGATGAAGCTACTTTCAAACAGAAGCTGAATGAGCTGATTGCTGGCTATACCAAGGGCAAAGACGAAGGTAAACTCCGCATTATTGTCAAATAAGATTGTGCAAGTGCCGCTTGCACAATTTAGAAAACGAAAGTGAGAAAACAGCTATGGAACGCAGAAAGCTGACCAAAGAAGATATAGATAAAGTGCGCAATATTGAGGGATTCCCCATCGGTACGGATGAGGATATTATTGCTCTCTCGGATGCGCCGTTTTATACCGCCTGCCCGAATCCGTTTATCGAGGAGTTTATCAAGGAGTATGGTGCTCCGTATGATGAGGCAACGGACGATTATCACAGGGAGCCGTTTGCAGCAGATGTGAGTGAAGGTAAGAATGACCCGTTGTATACGGTACATACATATCACACAAAGGTGCCGTACAAAGCCATTATGAATTATATTCTTCATTATTCAAATCCTGGTGATATTGTGTTCGATGGCTTTTCTGGAACAGGCATGACAGGAGTGGCCGCAAAAGCATGTGGGCATCTTTCAATGCAGGATAGAATGAAATTTGCACAAAATGTTAAGGAAGCAAAATTTGGATGCAGAAAAGCTGTTCTTATTGATTTGGCACCAGCAGCAACACACATTTCCAACCGTTATAATACAGGATTTAGACAAGAAGCTTTAGAGAAAGAAGGCGAGAATCTTCTCGACAGACTCAATAAAGAATGCGGCTGGATGTATAAAACAAAGCATGTCGCTCCTTCAGATGGACAGCTATCAATGACATTTGATGGGCAGGAAGCGACTATTGATTATACAGTTTGGTCCGATGTAATGATCTGTCCGCATTGCGGTAGAGAATTCATTTTCTGGGATGTAGCGGTGTTTAGAAATGAGAAAAGAATGCTTGAGAAGTTCCGTTGCCCAGGATGCGGAGCTGAGTTGACAAAAAAAAGCAGTATAGTAGCGAAAGAAACTGTATTTGATAGTATTCAAAATAAGACTGTTAGCATACCAAAGCAAATTCCGGTTTTAATACGATATACGACACAGGATGGAAAACACTGGGAGAAGAAACCGGATGAGGATGACTTGAAGGTAATTGAAAAAATCAATTCTCTCACGATTCCGTATTGGTATCCTACTGATGCCGTAAAGAAAGGAGATAAGACACAAGAGGCAATCAATAAGGGAATTACATCTGTAGATTTTTTCTTTCAAAAAAGAAATCTATATGCATTATCTTTGATTTGGGCTAATGCAAGTAATGAAATGAAGTTTATTATTACAGCATTCATTCTCAGAGCCACAAAAATGAACAAAGTACATATGCATAATTTCTTGTTTGGCGGCGGTGGTTGGAATGCTGGATATTTAACGGGAGTGATCTATTTCCCGTCTCTTTCAGTGGAGACATCTATAATAGAGTTGCTAAAAGAAAGGCTCAAAAATGTCTCGAAGGCATTTGCAGAAGTGCCAACTGGATCAGAAGCTATTATTTCAACACAATCAGCGTCTATGTTGGAGAATATACCCAATGACAGCATTGATTATATATTTACCGACCCTCCTTTCGGCGATAACTTAATGTACTCGGAATTAAATTCAATTTGGGAATCATGGTTGCGTGTTTATACGAATAATGAGCCGGAAGCGGTCATGAATCGAACGCAGGGAAAGCAACTTGCTTTCTATCAGGAAGCTATGACAAAGTGCTTTTCGGAGTTTGAAAGAATTCTAAAGCCAAATCGCTGGATGACTGTAGAATTCCATAATTCGAAGAATGCGGTTTGGAATTCTATTCAAACATCATTGAATAGGGCTGGATTTATTATTGCTGATGTCCGTACACTTAATAAAAATCAAGGCAGCTTTAATCAGGTCAAAGGGGCATCCCAAGCAATAAAGCAGGATCTTGTTATTTCGGCTTATAAACCGAAAGAAAGCTTTAGAAAGGATTTCCAACTTCATGCTGGTTCGGTAGACACTGCATGGGATTTTGTGCGCCAACACCTTGCAAATATTCCGGTGGTTGTTGTGAAGAATGATCATATTGAAGTGGTTGCTGAGCGTCAGGCATACCTGCTCTTTGACCGCATGGTTGCATACCATATCATGCAGGGCATCCCTGTGCCGCTGGATGCTACCGACTTTTACCGTGGCTTGGATGAGAAATTCCTGAAACGCGATAATATGTACTTCCTGCCGGATCAAGTCAACGAGTACGATACTGCACGTATTACGACCGAAGTAGAGAATATCCAGTTCGAGATGTTTGTGACGAATGAGAAGTCTGCCATTTCGTGGCTGTATCAGCAGCTGGATGAGCAGTTCTGCGGTCCGCAGACCTACGCAGAGCTTCAGCCGAAGTTCATGCAGGAAGTTAAGGCGGTTGATAAGTATGAGCAGATGCCGGAGCTTGCTACCATTCTGGAAGAGAACTTCCTGCAAGACGAGAAAGGCCGTTGGTACATCCCTGATGTGACCAAGGAAGGCGATTTGGTCAAGCTGCGTGAGAAGAATCTGTGGAAGGAATTTGAAGGTTACATGAACAGCAAGGGTAAGCTGAAGCTGTTCCGCTCGGAGGCCATCCGTGTGGGATTCTCGCGCCTTTGGAAAGAAAAGAACTATAAAGCCATCGTTGATATCGCAGAACGTCTGCCGGAGCAGACCATTCAGGAGGATTCCAACCTGCTGATGTACTATGATATCAGCCTTGGGCGTGTTTGATAGGAGGGATTTAGTTTGAAATTTACGGAATCTATGCTGACGAATTATTCTCAGCCTCTCAGTGCAACTGAGGATGGACAGTGCAAGAACGCAATCCGTATGGTAGCCGATGCGTTGAAAACACTTGGATTTACCGATGATAATGCGGCCATTACACCGCTGTATACTGATACGTTTGCGTATTCTTTGCAGATGCGCCGTTCATCGGATTCGCGTAATATCAAGCTGTTCGTACAAGGTTCCTATGCAAACAATACAAATGTCCGCACTGAGAGCGATGTAGATGTTGCGGTGATTCAGGAAGAAACATTTTTGCCGGAGTATCGGAAGGATTCTGTATATCCACAAAGTGGAGCAGATTACGGATTTACTCCTGCGGCAGCGGCGGCAAAGACTTTTAAGGACGAAGTACAAGAGGCATTGAAGTGTAAATTCGGCACTGATGTTGAGAGAAAGAACAAATCCATAAAGGTTCATGGTAATACATATCGCAAGGATGCTGATACTGTTCCCTGTCGTCGATATCGTGACTATCGCCAAGATTATAGGCGTGATGCAAGTAACTTTGTGGGTGGTGTTGTTATTTATCCTGATAATGGTGGCATGATCATCAATTACCCGGAGCAGCATATTGCAAACGGTCGGAAGAAAAATAACGATACGAACCATCATTATAAGAAAATGGTGCGCATTATGAAGAAAATGCGCTATCTAATGGAAGATAGCTATATTACAGCATATAGCAGTGTGGCAAAAAATGTCAGTTCGTTTATGCTTGAATCGCTACTTTGGAATATAGAGGATTCCTGGTATCGTACCTACTGCGGGACCTACCGTAAGGTGTATGCATTCAGTCAGCTGATTGCAACATTACAAAATCGAAAGAATGATTTTGGGGGATACAAAGAAGCAAATGGAATAAAGGAGTTATGTCCGAAACCGAGTGACTATACGAATCTGTGTGACTTTATAGATCAGTTGGCTTCTTTTTACGAGTATGAGTAAGGAGATGGCAGCGAATGAACGAACGGATACAAAAACTTATAAAACCAGGAATAATCATAGCTGCTCTTACATTTGCGATTTGTTGCTTAATTAAGAAGCCGCAGGAATTTGGAGACTATACATCTAACGTTAGTTATGCTGTGACTGTGGTGACGCTCATCTTTTATATTTATGAAAAATGGGCGTGGCAAATTATTCCTTGGAATCGGCCTCCAGTTTTGAAAAAACAGTATAGCGGAACTATTCGTTATACATTTAAGGGAACAGCAGGCGAAAAACCAATCGGTATTCAGATTAAACAGACATGGTTGGGGATTGATATAAAGACTAACACGGATATAAATTCAAGTGTTACGATTACAGCAGCGATTGTGAGTGAATTCGGACAAGATATTTTGTACTACACCTATATGACAAATCCGTCTGCTGCAACGCAGAAGAGTAATCCGATTCAACATGGTACATGCAGAATGGTACTTGAAGGTGATAACAAAACTATCCGTGGAAAGTACTGGACTTCGAGCAACACAACAGGCGATATTGAATGGAAAGCAGTAGAAAAGAGGAAATGATGTAATGCACGCAACAGGTGATTTCGTTTTTGACACAATAGAAAAAGCAAATGTGCAGGTTTTGGAGAAGATCGAAGCATGGGGCTATATTTCTTATAAGGTCTTTAACCCAGCAACCGGTCGGGTGTATAAGGCAAATGAGGAACAGCTTAGCTCATCGGGCAGTACGATGCAGTATGATGAAAATTATCTGCGCTATGTTACGCTGCTCTCTAAAATCAAAAACGAAACTGCCGGTGGCTTTCTTTCTTCTCTTGCCAGCGGAATTATTCCCTTGCCGCACCAGCTCCATGTGTTGAACCGTGCAATGGAGACCAACAACATTCGCTATATTCTGGCGGATGAAGTTGGTCTTGGTAAGACGATTGAAGCTGGTATGATCATCCGTGAATTGAAGAGCCGTGGTCTTGTTAGTAGGATTCTCGTTGTTTGCCCGACTGGTCTGGTGACCCAGTGGGCAAGCGAGATGCAGGAAAAGTTCCATGAGAAATTTCAAGTAATTTTGCCATCCGATTATGATACGATTCGCCGCCTGACGGATAATGATGATGTGTATGGTCAGTTCGATCAGGTGATTTCCCCGATGGATTCTATTAAGCCGATTGAAAAACACGCCGGTTGGAGTGAGGAAAAGGTTGAAAAGTACAACGAGGAACGAATCTATTCCATCATCAACAGTGGATGGGATTTGATCATCATAGATGAGGCGCATCGTGTGGCTGGTTCCTCCGGCGAAGTGGCTCGCTACAAGCTGGGCAATCTGTTGGCACAGGCAAGCCCATATCTGCTGCTGTTGTCAGCAACACCGCATAATGGCAAAACTGAGCCGTTTTTGCGGCTGATTCGTTTGCTGGATGCGGCTGCTTTCCCGAATGCCAAATCTATTGTCCGAGAACAGGTTGCTCCATTCCTGATCCGCACGGAAAAGCGCGAGGCCATTGACAATAATGGTAATCTGCTGTTCAAGAACCGTATCACGCATCTTGTGACGATTTCATGGGACGAACGCAATAATTTACAGCGGGAACTGTATGAGATGGTCAGCTCCTATGTCGCAAAGACCTATAACAAAGCACTGCGCAATCGCAAGAAAAATATGTGCCTGATCTTCCTGTTGATTATCATGCAGCGCATGGTGACGAGCAGTACTGCGGCCATTCGACAGAGCTTGGAGCGCAGATTAAATGTTCTTCTGGAGCAGCGCACCTGCGTTGGTAATTTAAGGGAAGAAGATTTGGATGAACTGAACATCGAGGATGGTGTTGAGGATGCTCTCGAAGCGATTTCTCTGGACATGGAGTTGGAAATCGAAGAGCTGAAGCAGATTATCTCCCTTGCAAAACAAGCACAGTTCCAGAACCAGGATGCAAAAGTGGAGCCGCTGTTGAATGAGATTGATGCTATTTTGAGTGAGGATCGCACACAAAAGGTTATTATTTTTACAGAATTTGTTGCTACGCAGACTTATTTGCAGGAGCTGCTTGTGAATAGAGGCTATACGGTAACGATTCTAAACGGCGGCATGAGCATTGACGAACGAAATGCTGCCATGCAGGAGTTTAAGACCAGTACCAGTATTTTCATTTCGACAGATGCCGGTGGCGAAGGTCTGAACTTGCAGTTTGCCAATATTATCATCAACTATGACCTTCCGTGGAACCCAATGAAAATCGAGCAGCGATGTGGTCGTGTTGATCGTATTGGTCAGCAGAGAGATGTGCATATTTATAACTTTATTGTGGGCGAAACAGTAGAAAACCGTGTTCGTGAAGTGCTGGAAGAAAAACTGTCCGTTATTCTGAAAGAAATGGGCGTTGATAAGTATTCCGATGTTCTGGACAGCGAAGTAGCAGAATGTGACTTTACGGATGTATATATGCGCTCCATTGGTCATGCTTCACAGGTGGAGAAGAATCTGTACCCAGTTGAGGCAGAGATGAAGCAGCAGCTTACGAATGCGCAGAAATATAAAGATGTGATCCGAGAAGAGAAAGACTTGACAAAACTTGTCGGAACAGAGTCGAATTTCGATGTAGACAGTGCGCTCCGCACAATGCTGACCTATTATGAGTGCTGGCAGGGGCATGACCCGCGTTTGATTGACCGCATCAGCATTGCAGATGAAGAAATCACACAGCATTTGAAGACGGAGTTGGTGCAGGATCGGACGGCACCGCTTATGTCCATCCAGATTGACAACTTCCCCAATGAGGAAGGCTATTTTATGCTTTGGGAGCTGTCTATCTCTGAAAAAGAGAGCGGAAAGCGGATTTTGCCGATATTTGTCAACAGCGCAATGGTATTGCGACCGATGGCAGGAAAGCGTATTATGGATGTTTTCCTCGATGGAAACAGCAAGCTCCGGGTTTCGTCTGCGTCGAATGTGGATGCGGAAATTTATTCTAAGCTTGAAAAAAGTTGCATGGATTTTGCCTATGACACATTTGTTGAATTAAAAGAGAAGCAGATGCAGCAGAATGAGGAGAGTTTCAAGAAATATATGTATGCTTTGGAGCTGAGGCAAGAGGCTGCGGAACATATTGGGATTGAGAATATCCGGAGAAGCCGCCTGCAAAAGCTGCAAAAAGAAAAGGCAAACATTGAAGCACAGCACAGGAAAGGCTCACAGGTATATCCGGATTTTAGGTTAATTATGATGGCAAGATTGGAGGCGTAACAGATGTTTGGAGACTATGTGTTTGAAAAAACAGCTGCACAGTATACGAAAAAAATGATGCTCGTTGATGCAGATCATCTGGAAGAAAAAGCGCATTATAGCGCGGTGTTTCAGGCACATGGCTTCAGGACTGTTGTGTATACTGATGATTTGAACTTCCGGGTTAATAATACAAGCCTTCTAAATGGAGAGGAAAAGCTTGCGATTCTGGTGCAGCCGGGTGTTTATGTGCCATATGATATTCGGAAAAAATGCCGGGAGGAAGAAATTTCGTTCGAGTCATTATTTCCAAAGTTGAATAGCGCAGTTTTGCGAGAAAGCAAAAATCTGGATTTGGAACTGCTTACGCTGGCATATCAGACTGATTTTGAGGAATACCATGAACGGAAACAGACGGAAATGTTTCTTCGCCTCAAAATGTATGCTCAGAAAAATGTTGAGCTATATTTGAGAGATTTATACGAATGTGCATTAAACCAAGCGAAAAGTGTTGAAGATTATAGGGCTTGGTTTGAACTTGCGGAGAAAAAAGCAACGATTGATGTAACCGCAGCAGAACACAATGTTGACATTGATACTTCGGAATTGAATCGGGCGTTCTGCGCCTATGCGATGAAAAATTTTGGAAAGCTGTCTTCGGAAATCAACCTGGAATCACCGGTCATGGTAAGCAGTGTTATGGATTATATCCATGACCATAGTGAAAAGGCTGCCATTATCGTAATGGATGGTATGTCAGAATTTGACTGGACGATATTGAAAAGATCGTTTGCGGGAATTTGTTATCGCCAAAGTGCTGCCTTTGCCATGATTCCATCTACGACATCTATTTCTCGCCAATGCCTACTGAGTGGAAAATATCCCAGTCAGCTGATTGAACCGTGGAAGCAAAGTAAAGAAAAGAATGAATTTTACGAATGCGCAAGAAAATATGGGTATAAGGACAATCAGATAGGCTACGAACGAGGGTATGATGCAAGCTTTTCGGCGTTTGTAAAGTGTGGGGCTGTCATCATTCTTGATATTGATGAATTGGTTCATGCCCAATATCAGGGACGCATTGGAATGTTGAATGATGATACGGTGCTGATGAAACAAAATAAGCTTGCTGAGTTGACCAAAAGATTGTTGCAGGATGGCTTTGATGTCTATATTACAGCAGATCATGGAAACACGCCTTGTACAGGACTGGGACGATTGACCGGCTCTGGCGTTGAAGTCGAAACAAGAAGCCACAAAATGGTGGTCTTGAAGGATTTTGCTAATAAAGACAGTTTAATAGAACGATACGGCCTTTTGGAATATCCGAAATACTACTTGCCCAAAGATTATGACTATCTAATCTGCAATGTAGGGGATTCTTTGGATATCAAAGGTGAAAATGTAATGACGCATGGCGGGATTTCGCTTGACGAAGTGGTGGTTCCGTTCATAATCGCGAGGACGGAGGATTATCATGGCTAAAATGGTTGGTTTGTCAAGGAAACTGAAATTACCTTGGCTGAAATATACGGTTGATTTAGTGGCGGACGGCACAGCGGAATCGGAGATTAAAGATAAGCTCAATGAGTATTTGAGCTATGAGATTGATAGCCCAACGGTTCTTCGTAAGACCAGAGAGATTTTGATGAACATCTGGGTTTATGACAATCCATACAGCTCCTGCTTAAAAAGCGAGGCAGTACAGCTGATAGAAAAGTATCCGGAATATGCGGTGAGTATCAACTGGTGCATGATGTTGGCGGCATATCCGGTGTTTCTTGATATGTGCAAACTTATTGGAAAAATGTCGGAATTTCAGGATGAAATAACACTTGCCCAGTTAAAGCAAAAGCTATTTGATGAGTGGGGAGAAAGAACAACCTTATATCATTCGATTGATAAATTGATTTCAACATTGAAGGAATTCGATGTGCTACGCTGTGAAAAACCGGGAAAGTATCACATCAACAGGATGACAGTAAATAATGAACAAGTCAGTGCATTTATGGCATATGCAGTGATGAATATTGATGACAGTGGATACTACTCTTTTCAGGAATTGAATGATTCAGTATATCTGTTTCCCTTTGAATATCATGTTGAAAAGGAAACTATTGTTTCAGATGACAGATTTTCAATCAGTACATTTGGTGGTGAGATTTCGATATCTTTAACTTGAAATGAAATATCTGGGAAAGGAGATTCTTATGGCTGATAATCGAAAGAAAGCCTCTATGTCACAGGTTCTGACAGATATAAAGCCTTACATAACGAAAAAGTTTATGGTGGCTCCATGTGTTAAGGAGCAAGACATTCAGGTTATTTGTCAAATTCTCCTGCCCAGGTACAAAAATGTACAGCTCATGCAGGGACTGACTAACAACAAGCCGGATTTCAGAATTCAGGTGAAGGATTTGTTCGGGACAGAAGAGAAACGGTTTGAAGTGGCTGTCGGGGATAAGAAAAGGCCAGCAACCAAGAAGAAATCCGATTTGGGCTGGATTGACCGAATTGAAGAGATAGATGCTGCATTAGATGATTTTTGATGGCGATGCAGTGCGGAGGAGGTGCGGCTAAGTGACTTGGGCTGAATATTATGAGCGATATGACGGATGGCAGGAGAGTACACAGTACAGCCGTCTGGCCTCTATCACGAACTTCGGACCGGATGGAAGTCCGTCTGAGGAAATATGTGACTGCATTCAGTATGTAGATATGCGCACAGCTACCAGCATTCTTCGCAGAGCATTAGCAGCGGGAGTCCGGTTTCGAGCCGCGGAAGTTGCAGAGATTGCAGATAGCGGGCAAATCGAAGATGAAGAAGCACTGGAAAAATTGATTCAGACAACAGTGGATGCTTATACGGGGGAACAGCTGGATACGCTGCTGAGCTGTCTTCCTAATCCGGAACCGGTGTTTGAGTTGATTGATAAGATTACTTCCAAACCAACGCACTTTACAGAGGAGGATGTTCTAACACTGCTTCCTAATCTGCCAGATGAGGAATCCATCTATCAGTTGGTCAACTCGACAGATGCGATTTTCACAGAAAATGGGCTGAATGAGTTATGTGATTATGGTGTGGACGAGTCTCTGATTAGGAAGATTTCAAAGCGCAGTGGCATTCCGTATGCTGATCCGGATGAGCCTGACGAGGAAATTTCGCTTAAAGAGGCACAACCGAAGAAGCCGGGACTGTTCAGCAGTATACTAATGGGAATGGCTCTGGCTGGCAGCCCTAAGCCTAAAAATGCAGGCAAATGCACGGGAGATTGTGCTCATTGTCCTCCCCACTATGGTTATCGCTATGGGCGATGGTATTATGGACATGGGCATACACATGGCTGCGAATTCTGTGGAAATGGAGGATGCAGTGGGAAGTGCAACATAGATTGACTTCGCTTGCAATGTGGAATGACACGCCAAGAATTATTTACGTGGATACGCCAGCAGTACGGCACAGAGCCGGAATACCCCTGGCATGACTGGAATGCGGTGCTGCGGCACAACGACAATAACAAATGGTATGGTGTAGTTCTGGAAGTATCTGCTGATAAGTTGGGACTGCCGGAAGCAGGCATCATTGATGTCCTTAATGTGAAAAGTGATTCGCTGCTGATCGGCTCTCTTCGTGGGCAAGACGGCTATTTTCCAGCCTATCACATGAATAAGGAAAAATGGCTTAGTATTCAGCTTGGCAAACCAGAACTGGATGATGCCATCAAAGACCTGCTTTCTTTGAGCTATGAGCTGACGGCACCGAAGAAGCGCAAACCAAAGTCATCAGCAAAAAATCCGGGAGATTTCGCAAATGGCAAAGAAAAAGAAACTGACGAAGGCTGAGCGAAAGGAAGCCCGCCTCCGAAAAGGCAAGCAGTGGCTGCTCACCTATACCGGCTCACCGAAAAAGATGAACAAGCATTACCGGGAACGCTTTCATGTGGATGCTGTGACTGCCGCTAAAGATTTGCAGGAGCTTGGAGTCAATTATACACAAGAGCAGCTTGACCAGATTAAACAGGCTGAAGAACAGCGGCTTCGGCAGCGGAGAATGGAGCGGGAAGCGAAAGAACGGGAACGGCTGGGAGAACTGTATGAGGACTGCGATGGTCGTTTTGCCTTTATCGCCGGATATACAGATGGCGGCGCACCGTATGGTGTGATGTGGGAAGAAGTCGGCATTGATCCGGGACTGCCGTTCGAGGAAAAAGTGAAGCTCTATCACATGCAGATGTTAGGCTGATAATTGTGCAGACGGCATCTGCACAATTTGCAACAAAAAAGAGGAGCCGGTCAAGGCTCCTCGAAGATACGTTATTTCAAAAAGTTGCTTTTATGTTCCAGTGCGTGCAGATTATAGCCAAGTGTGGCCAGGTGTGCTACCTTCAGCGCAACCAGATTGATGTCAGTGGACATCGCGCTGGCGATCTGCTCGGCTGTGTATCCATACTCATAGATGTAACGAAGGACTTCGTTGCTGTCCATCAAGATCTCCGCTGCTACGATGTTCGCTTCATATTCTGGTTTGGATTTCATGTCGTAGAGCATGAACTCATGAATCGGGGTGGTTTTCGCCATATTCCGGTGAAGCTGGTCATGCCCTAATTCATGTGCGCACACGATGCGCAGCATATTTTCATCCAGACTGTTATTCAGGAAAATAAAGCGATTTCGCTTAATCACCCGGTACATTCCCTTCAGGGAACCAAAATTTTCGCAAAGCATGACATTGATACCAAGCTGCCTTGCAATTTCAAAAGGGTCTCTGGAACCGCAGCGTTTTACCAGTTTCTCACCGACCCGTGAAAGCTGTTCCGCATTCATCATACCACCTCCAGTTTACAGTATAGCGAAAAGTGTGTACGATAAATATCACTGATCGGATTTTTTACGCCTCGTTTTCGGGGCGTATTTTTTATTGTTCTCCTTGGCAATCCAGTAGGCATCGGTCAGAGCTTTATAAGCTCCTTCGATGGCATCTTCGCTTAATTCGCCGCCAGCGAACATACCGGTCACTTCGCTGACCAGTTCTTCAATATCTTTCGCTGCTTTTGCGCCGCCTTTTTCATGAGCTTCTACGACATAGGTGCCGCTGCTTCCCAGCAGGTACTCAGTAGTAGTATTCAGCGCATCCGCAATCTTCTGGATCGTGACCATATTGGATGGTTTACGGCTGCCAAGCTCATAATTCTGAATTGTGCGGGCGGTTACACCGGCCTTCTCTGCAAGTTCTACCTGAGTTAAATTGGCTTCTGTTCTTTTTTCTTTCAACCTTTCTTTGAAGACCATAGGAATACCTCTTTCTTTTTTGATTACGAACACGAACACTTTTTCATAAAAATCTATTGACACGAAAAACTGTGCTTGCTATAATGACGATGAAAACACGAAATACAATTCGTGTAATTATAGTATCACAAGAAATGCTGTGTGTCAATGCGTTCGTGAAAAGTTGTTCGTGCTTTCACGAACGGAGAGGAGGAATACGAGATGCAAAGAGTGATTCTTCATTGTGATATGAATAATTTCTATGCCTCTGTCGAGTGTATGCTGAACCCGGAACTGAAGAACAAGCCGGTGGCAGTGTGCGGTTCTGTGGAGGAACGGCATGGCATCGTACTTGCGAAGAACTATGCAGCAAAGGCGTTTGGCGTTTCCACGGGAGAGGCAATCTGGCAAGCAAAGCAGAAGTGCCAAGATCTTGTGATCGTGGAGCCGCACTATGAGCAATATATGAAGTTTTCAAAGCTGGCTCGTGAAATATACGGTCGCTATACCGATCAGATCGAGCCGTATGGGATGGACGAATGCTGGCTGGATGTGACCGGAAGCGGCTGCATGGGAACCGGATTTGAAATTGCAGATGAAATTCGCAGAACGGTTAAGTTTGAATTGGGACTTACGATTTCCGCAGGAGTGAGTTTCAACAAGATTTTTGCCAAGCTTGGGTCGGATATGAAAAAGCCGGATGCGATTACCTGCATCGAAGCAGATTCGTTCCGGGAGAAGATTTGGTGTCTTCCCGCCTCTGACTTGCTTGGAGTCGGCAGAGCGACCGAGAAGGTTCTGTCCGGTTATGGGATTCATACCATTGGAGAGCTTGCTGCAACATCGGATGATTTCTTGAAGTGCCGCCTTGGAAAGAATGGACTGGCGATTAAGAAATATGCCAATGGACTGGATGATTCGCTGGTTATGCGTTCCGATTATGTCTCCCCAGTAAAGAGCATTGGGCACGGGATAACGACCATGCAGGATTTGGAAAATAACGCCGAAGTCTGGTGTGTCATGCTGGAGCTGGTGCAGGAAATCGGAACTAAGCTGCGAACGCATAAAAAGAAAGCAGGCGGAATTGCGATTTCCATCCGCAACAATGAGCTTTTCACGAAGGAGTGGCAGTGCCGGATTAGCATTCCGACACAAAGCCCTACCTATCTGGCGAAAACCGCATTTTCTTTGTTTGCAAAGAATTATCAGTGGGAACACCCGATTCGTTCGGTGACGGTTCGGGCAATCAATCTGTTTGAAGAGGATTGTCCGATACAATACGACCTATTCACAGATGTGAAATCACTGGATCGCCAGGAACGGCTGGACGCAGCGATTGAGCAGATTCGATTCCGATTCGGGAAAGATGCGATTAAAAATGGGGTACTTTTTCAGAAAAGCAAGATGCCGACAGAGCGAAAAGTGGATTTGGTCATGCCGACAGGAATGATCGGTTAATACAGCACCGGCAGAATCTGGTGAGTTCTTTGCTAAAAGAAGTCAACACATTCGCCGGTTTACAGAGGAGGAGCGTAGAATATGTCGGAACAGAAATGTAGAAAAGTATATGTACCTGTGAATTTGGATGTGGATGCGGAGGGAAATATCCGTCCGCGTCTGATTCGGTGGATTGACGGACGGGTGTATGAGATCGACCGATTGAAGCATAAGTGCCGGGCTGCTTCCACGAAGGTAGGTGGCTGCGGAATCCGCTATACGGTCATGATCGGTGGGCATGAGAGTTTCCTGTACAACGAAGATGAAAAATGGTTCGTTGAAGCAAAGGAGCCGTGCCTATGATCCTTTCGCAGAAAAACATAGAAGAAATCGCTGTTGCAGTGATAAGAGATTTTCAAAAGTCCTTTTTCGGCAGCGAAGCAGATGCTCCGGCAAGATTCGCACTTCCGACACCCATTGACCAGTTTGCATCCGATTATCTGAACCTGAAGGTGTCATTTCAAAAGTTGTCCTCGGACGGAAGCATCTATGGTCTGACCGCGTATGTGGATACAGAATATCAGATAGAGGTTGATGGAAGTCAGAGGAGCATCTTCCTGAAAACCAATGATGTGGTTCTGGACAAGAGTTTCATTGAACCAGCGAATATTCGGAAACTCTGCGGAAAACGCAGATTTACGCTGGCACATGAGTGCGCTCACCAGATACTGTTTCAGCTGGATTCCGATGACCGAAAGATAGCCTGCCATAAGAGACCGGAAGTGCGAGGAAATGGCTCGCGCGTCTTGAGAACGCAGGAAGATTGGAACGAATGGCAGGCCAATACGCTGGGAGCTGCCATTCTGATGCCTCAGTCAGAAGTGGATCGGGCGATGTGGTTCATCAACAGCAGAAAGCCTCTGACCTGTTATGGATGGCGTTTTTACGACAGTGACCAAGTGAAGATAGATACCTTCTGTGGTGTCTTTGGTGTTTCGAGATCAGCAGCAGCTATCCGATTGGAACAACTGGGCTATCTGAACCGGAAAAAGGATTATGAATATCGTGATCCATTGGAGGTGTGGCCATGAGCAGGAATATCAGAGTATCGGAACCATCTGCGGAAATGCAGATTAAAATCATCCGGGCAAAGGATGCGATTGCTTCGCAAAAGCCCAGGATTGTCAGGTGCCCTTATTGCCGACACAATTCAATCATCGTCTTTGAGGATACCAGAGGACATGTGCAGACCAAATGTAAGGCCTGCGGACGCGAGACCGTCTTCAATGTTTTGGAGATGAGAAGATTACGGAGATTGCAGCTCTACTATTCGTCTTTGAATGGTTGAGATGACAATAAATAACCCTATTAACACAATTTTATAAGTCATAGCTGTGCTGTGGAGCCGCTGACAGGCGAAGTCTTCCGAATGCCGCATGAGACAGAATTATGGGATACCCATGTTCTGTTTTATCGGCACAGGATTTTTCTTCACCGTCATGCGGCTCTTTTTTTGACCTTCCGTCGATCCGGTTCTGTACCGGCTGTGCGGAAGGAGAAACGTATGTATTTTGACGCAAAAGAGTTTGGTAAGAGACTTCACGATGTTCGCACTTCCCGTGGCATTACGCAGGAGGAACTGGCGGTTCGCCTGGGCCTGGCAAGCAAGCAGCATGTCAGCCGCATGGAGAACGGTGAACGCAGCTGCTCTATTGACTTGCTGATTGAACTGTCCTGCATCCTCCATGTCAGCACGGATTATCTTCTGATGGGCAGCGAGCCAAGCAAAGAGGAAGTCAAAAATGATCTTCTTAGTATTATTTCGGAGCTGTCTACGATTGCGAAAAAAATCTAAAAAGCATTAGGTGCAATATAACTGCTGACGGCGTAGAATCATGGTGGCTATCTTGGTGGATACCTTGATGGGTGTCATCCTCTAAGTTATCATGGGTTGCGTCATAGGACTTATCATTGGCTGTACCCATGATAGAGTGAGCATGAGTGATTTGAGCACCCTCACTGCCGTGGGCAATAAGGTGGATACAAAGATTCAAAACTGTGTGTGGGATGTCCGGCGATTTATCTTGCTCACTAACTTGGTCATTGACTAAGTTTTTCTGACTAAGTTGGTAATTTACATTTTTCAAGATGACTCTGAAATCTGTTGCCGTTGAGAAAATTTTCGGATTATATGCGCTGTATATCCAGGCGGCTTTTCGGTTTCCCTGACGATTTTGCGTAGGCCGCTTCCATGACGCTCCATGTATTTCATGCGGTGGAACGGGTCAGCAATCACAGGGCTTGCCATATTGAACGGATACTTTTTAGTGTCAAAAACAAATCAGAAAATAAAAACGGAAAATCCGTTGATATTTTCTTATTTGCGGCGTATAATAAGATTATAAGAAAATAAAAACGAAAAAACTGTTTTTAGAGGAGGACTACCTATGAAAATACTCCGCATCACCGCACAGGGACTCCCATTATTCAAAAAAGACTTGGATATTTGCTTTTATACGCAGCAACGTGTTTGCGAAGAGGACAAAGATAGTCTTTACCGTTTGACGGATAACTACTATCTCCACTCTGCCTGTGCTTTCATTGGAATTAACGCATCTGGCAAGACCTCGGTATTAAAGGTCATTAGCTTGGCCTTAAATATTGTGAAAAATGAGCCCATCAATCATGTGGAGGCAAAAAGCATTCTTGGCGGAGCGAAGAATGTTACAATCCGCACATATTTTTATGATAAGCGTAGCTACGTCTGCTGCTTGGAAACTGTAATTGCGGCAAAGAAGTCGAAAACAGGGGAATGTGTGTATTCGATTCTGTCTGAAAGCCTTTGGGAAAAACCGATTGCAACCGTTAAGTCGAAAAAGTATCTGACAGATTTTACAGGAATGAAGCCTGTAGAGCAGCGCAATAGCGATGAAGCATACCTTTCTGATGATGTCAGCTTTGTCATTGCACATAATAAAAAAGCGAATGATACAGTGGAAATATTCAGCCTGCTTTCCTATACGAATGTGAATGTGCTTCCATTTACCGAAGATATTCCATTGGAGGTAATTGCATTTCTCGATCCGACCATTGAGAAATTGTGTTTTGAGCAGACAGAGGGAAAAACATTTATCCACTTGAAGTTTAAGGATGAAGAAGAGATTATCCTGAATAATCCGGCAGACCTTGAGCAGTATCTGTCCTCTGGTACGATTAAGGGTATTATTACATTCTCGATGGTAAAGGAAGTTCTTCATTCAGGTGGTTATCTTCTGGTAGATGAAATAGAGAATCATTTCAACAAGGAAATTGTAACGACCTTAATGCGCTTCTTTATGGACAGCCGACTGAACAAAAATGGCGGAACGCTTATTTTCACTACGCATTATCCGGAACTGCTGGACGAATATGACCGAAATGACGGAATTTGTATCGTTAGAAACCGTAATGGCATTACAGCAGAAAATTTGAGCTATATATTGAAACGTAATGATATTAAAAAGAGTGATGCTTACCAGAGCGGCTTCCTTGAGGGAACAACGCCAGCATATGAAGCGTATATGCGCTTGAAGAAAAGCCTGGCTGCTTCAATCAATTAAGGAGGCGGCAGAATGGAATTAGCAAAATACAAGGCGTGTATATGTGAAGGCTCTGCCGAAGAAGCTATTATCGACATACTGGTTGATAATGATCTTCTGATTTTCAACAGAGAAGAAATGTTGGAAGAACGTGTTATCCGTTGCAGAAGTGCTAAACGATTCGAGGAGCGATACTTACGGAAAGGATTCGATGAGCAGATTTCGGTGATACGGATTTTGGATTCTCGTAGAGAGGAATTTCGATTGAGTAAAGCATATGAGCAGAAAATTGACGTGGTAAATGTCATTACTGCTCCAGAAATTGAAATGCTGATTATTCATGCGGAAGGAGCATATGATCAGTTTAAGCGTTCTGGAAAAAAACCAAGCGAATTTTGTAAAACAAATCTTCGGATGCATGATGTGAAGTCGTATGATTTTGTGAAGCAGTATTTCAGTAATCCTCAGCTCTTGGTGAAAGCCATAAAAGAGTATCGCAGAACAGCCAATATCCCCAAAGGAGAATACAGCTTGTCTGATTTGCTGAGATGAGCGTTGCTTTTTTGATACATTAGCCGTGACTCAAATGGTCACCAGGAGATAAACGGGTACCAGTTTACAGAAAACAGAATAGAATCGTCTTTGATGCCTCGTTGGGAAACCAACGGGGTATTTTTTTGCCTCAATCTGGCTGTATAGAACACTGAAAAAGTCAAAACGAACCGTATGTAGTCCTGCAAGGACAACCAAAGTGCGCCTACGAGGCCAACGCGAAACCGGAGGATTCTTGTTAAACTTACTTTGTAAGGACGAAAGTCCGGATGTCCCTTGAAAACTGAATACTCATTCTTCAGGTACATTCCTGTTTGGTCAAGCCTTCGACTGCACGCCATGAAGCCCATCGGGGCGATAGCGGTTTCGCAGAAGCAAATGCCGGATTGCAACCGGCGGCGGTGTTAAAGCCAGACAGGGACAATGATACTTCCGTAATTCGCGGTCCGGCCATAAGGAAGGCGGGATGGTTAAATTCCAATGGAGCAGTGAAGCACACTGCCGCCTGTGAGAAATCCTACATCTCTGGGGTAATAAGAAAAAGTACAGAGAAACCATATTTTCAGAAAGTACTGCCGGGTGCTGTATCAGCATGATACCTGGCAGGCTTTATCCATATCAGTGTATGGAGATTGGAGACAACAGCAAATGAAAGAAAATTGGGTTTATCGGCGAGGTGATTTATATCTCGCCAATCTCGGTGTTCCGGTCGGATCAAAGCAGGGCGGTGTTCGTCCTGTTGTGGTTCTTCAGAATGATGTCGGCAATTATTATTCACCGACGATCACAATTGCTCCGCTGACATCGAAAATTGAGAAGAAGCGAAAGCAGCCAACGCATTTCTTTCTCCGTAAAGCAAAGGGACTGGCAAAACCGTCTATGGTATTGGCAGAACAGCTCGACACCTGCGACAAGATATGCGTGATTCGCTATCTTGGGCGGGTAAGTAAGGGGCAGATGCGTGGGATTGATGAAGCTGTAAGGATTCAGCTTGGTTATTACATTCCGGAACAGTCAGAGAAAAAAAGACAGGGCAAATGCCGAAAGGATGGCGAAGAAGGCGATGGATAAACTGATTACAAGGAAGGAAGCAGCCAGTATACTGGGAATCAGCGTAAAAACACTGGATGCTGCAAGAACAGACGGTTTGATCTCCTATGTTCAGTATGTGGAAAATGGCTGCGTTTATTTCACGGAAGTGGGGATTCAGGAGTACATTGCAAAATGTACACACCGTGCAAAACCGATGGAACGTGCTGCGACATATCGCAAACCTCGAAGCTTTCGGCGGTGAAAATCGACATCGTTGAGTATGGACGATGAATCCGCAATAATGAAAGCAACAACAGAATTGGAGGTAATGATATGGCGGCAAGAAGAATGATGCTTCCCGATTATGGTACGGTGAGTATGAAGGGAACGCAGTATTATCGAACCCGTGTAACAGATCAGCAGGGGCGGCGGGTTTCCTTATATGCAAGAACGAGAGAGGAACTGTACCAGAAGGAACAGGAAGCGATCCAGCAGATTGAGAACAAGACGTATTGCCGCAGTACACCTACAGTGGAGGAGTATTGCGAGAAATGGCTGCTGATGCAGTCGGCACAGATCAGGATGACAACGCTGATTGACTATACATCGAAAGTGAAGAACTACATCATTAAGCCATTGGGCGATATGCATTTGGGAGATGTAACAGCAGATGACATTCGCCTGGCACTGCTGGCGGCATCAAAAAAGTCGGCATCCGTGTACAAATCGGTGAGCGTTATATATAAGTGTATTTTTACGGCAGCAATGGAGAGCAAGATCATTGATGAGAATCCGACCATCTATCTGAAGAAGAATGTGGGAGGAATTCCCCAGAAGGAACGCCTCCCGCTTACGGATGAGCAGGTGGATAAGCTGCTGGATGCCATTTACGGCTTGCCGCCGTATGTATTTGTGATGCTGGGGCTGTACGCAGGATTGCGGAGAGAAGAAATCCTCGGACTTCAATGGGATTCGGTGTATCTTGATTGCGAGGCTCCGTACCTTACCGTTCGGAGAGCCTGGCATACGGAGCATAATCGTCCGGTGATTCTGACAGAGCTGAAAACAAAGGCAGCGCATCGGAATGTCCCTCTGCCGGACAATCTTCTGGAATGTCTGAAAGAGGCGAAGAAGACATCGACATCGGATTATGTGGTTGCAAACCGGGATGGAGACCCGTTGTCCTATACGCAATTCAAGAGATTATGGCAGTATATCGTAACCCGTACCACCAAGGAACGCTGCTATTATCGCTATGAAGATGGCAAGAGGGTAAAGCATACGGTGAAGCCGGTTCTGGGGCAAAAGGCAGCACACAATGGAAATGTGGTTTACAGTCTGGACTTTGAGGTGACTCCGCATCAGCTGCGGCACACCTATATTACGAATCTGATTCATGCTTCGGTTGACCCGAAGACAGTTCAGTATCTTGCCGGTCATGAAAGCAGCAAAATCACCATGGATATTTACGCCAAGGTGAAATATAATCGCCCAGAGCAGCTCGCAGGAGTGCTGGAAGATGCTTTTGCATCGTGGGATTAAGAGTAAATCAGAAAAAACTTGGGGCAGGGATGGTCAAAAATCCCTGCCCTTTTTACATACATTCGACATCCTTGAAGGAAGTGGTGTACGCCATGATAATAAGAGTAGCAACACCCAATGTATGAACATAGACGAGGAGGAGAACACATGGCTAAAGGAAAAAAGCGCCCTGCTGAACTTCCGGAATACGGAACAGTGATGATGAAAGGGGTACAGTATTACCGCACCCGGATTACAGATGCAGACGGAAAGAGAGTGGCGATTTATGGGCTGACACGCGAAGAATTATATGACCGGGTGGAAGATGCCCAGAAGAAAATTGCAGAAGTGGTTTTCCACAGAGAGAATCCGACCGTGGAAGAGTACTGCGAAAAATGGCTGCTGATGCGGTCTGGAACGGTAAGAACCAATACGTTGGAGGGATACGAGCGGATGGTGAATCGGTACATCGTGGGGTCGATTGGACAGATGTATATGGATGAGGTGACCACAGATGACCTGCGGCTGCTGATGGTTCCGCTATCAAAAGGTTCTTCCGGAATGTATGGCCAGCTCAATATGCTGATTAAGAACATTTTTAATTCGGCAGAAGAGAGCAAGGTGATCAAAGAGAATCCATCCAAAACGATTTGTGCAAGAGGCGGAAAGCCTGCGAAACGGCGCGAGGCTTTGACGGATGAACAGACTGCCATTTTGCTGGATAGCATTCGTGAGCTTCCACCGTATGTCTTCGTGATGATCGGCTTGTACGCGGGATTGCGTAGAGAAGAGATCCTTGGATTAAAATGGGACTGCGTATTCCTGGATGAAAAAACGCCGTACATTTCAGTAAGGCGTGCATGGCATGTGGAAGGTGGTGCGCCAGTAGTCAACACACTTTTGAAGACTCCGGCAGCGAAGCGAGATGTTCCGATTCCCAAATGCCTGGTAGCCTGTCTCAAGGAAGCAAAGGAAAAAACAGAATCGGAATATGTGATCTCCAATTCAAAGGGAACTGTTTTGACGGAAACACAGTTTGTGAGGGTCTGGAAGTACATAACAGTCCGTTCTACCGCAGAACGCTGTTATTACACCTATGTAAATGGACAGTCCATCAAGCATAGAATAAAGCCAAGGCTTGGTGAGCATCAGCCGAACAATCCCAAGCTGGTGTATACGATGGACTTCAAGGTGACTCCGCACATGCTGCGGCACACCTACATCACCAATCTGATTTACAAAGGTGTTGATCCTAAGACGGTGCAGTATCTGGCAGGCCATGAGAACAGCAAAACGACTATGGACATCTATGCGAAAGTCAAGTATAATAAACCTGAGGAATTAAGCAGCGTTGTGAATGCTGCATTCGGGCTGCGTTAAACGGCACCAAAAATTTCGCGATTTCGTGGGTTTACCTATGGGTTTACTGAGAGAGGGAAGCCCGAAAAACCGCATGAATACTGGACTTTTGGGATCAAGGTCAGGTGAGTACGGTCTCAAAGCAGCTCGTCGCGCTCCGCAGTTCAGCAAGCGATAATCGAC
>OHDN01000241.1_pt1 | contig 40525 bp, 38 predicted proteins | sample 1566971 | NCBI WGS metagenome assembly OHDN01 (sample SAMEA3879538, study PRJEB24766) | human gut metagenome | biome: human-associated habitat; feature: feces | place: USA | collected 1985/1987
TAATGTCCGCGGTGCCACCTGAATTACCGGAAGTGTCCGGTCGCTCACGCGCTCATCTCAAAAAAGAAAGCGCTGCCCTTGTAACGCGGGGCGCAGCGGCGCACCTACTGGCAGTTTTGCAAAAAACTGGGTTCAGGTTGCAGCTCCTGGGTGTTCGTTCGCGCAGGGGGCGCTCACGGCTCGCAGCAACTGCCGTGTTCTCTGGAAGCGTCCCGGATGCGTTACTTTTCCCGATCTGTGCTTTTCGGTAATTCTAAAAATAGCACAGGAAAGCGGCTTTGTCAATCGGAAATTGCAGGGTCTGCGCTGCGCAGCGCTTCGATCAGCCCCTCGGCGGCCAGCTGCCCGGCGTACAGGGCTTCGTTGAGGTTGTTGCCATGGCCGCCCACCTCGATGAGCAGGCTTCCGGTGGTGAGGTCCTGATTGTAAAAGCGGTAGCTGAACAGCACGGGCCGGGTGAGGCCGGGGAACGTCCCCTCCATCGCCCGCTCCCATGCAGCGGCGAAGCGGAGGTTCTGGCGGTAGTTGGGCAGGGAGATGCTGCTGCCGTTGTCACACCCGCAGATGATCATGACCTGAGCCGCCTGCTGGCCGTTCACGGTGCAGACCGGGGCCATCCGGGAGCCGTTCTCGGTCTCGATGGCGTCGCGGTGGACATCGAGCACCACCTTGATGCTGGGGTATTGGGCTAAGTACTGCTGCACCACAGCGCGGCTGTTGGCGTAGCTGCCGGTGTAGCTGGGGTAGTCGTTCAGGGTCTCGTCATGGAGGGTGTTCAGCCCGGCGGCATTGAGGGTGTCGGCCATGACGCGGCCCACGGCGCACATGTTATAGTTCCGGTCGGTGGTGCGGGAGCCGTCGCCGGGGCAGAACCACAGCCCGGCCGAGAGGCGGTAGCCCTCGGTGGCGTGGGTGTGCATGATGAGGACCTGCGGCTCCGGGCTGTTCCACTCCACCGCAAAGGGGAGCGGAGCTTCGACCTCGGCCGCGATCTCCGCCGCCGGGACGCGGGTGTTGTTCTTGATGCTGCCCGCCCCGCAGGCCACGTATTTTTCGCCGCTGCCCTGCGGATAGGTCTTTTCGAGGACGGTGCCTGCGTCTTCGGGCCGGGCATCGTCGCCTTCCAGCGGGACGAGGTAGGAGCGGTCTGCGGCGGCAGGCAGAGATCCCGGAGCGGGTTCGAGGACTTCGGGCGGAAGCGCTTCTGCCGCAGATTCGCCGCTCTGCGCGGAGGCGGCCTGCTTCCGGCTGAGAGAAAGGGCCGTCTGCGCGGCAGGCAGAGGCCCGATGATGAGCGCCGCCAGACTGAGCACCAGTCCATGGGCAAAAACGGTCAGCGCCAGCATCAGCGCCGCCGCCCCGGCCAGACTGAGCACCGGCCCGGCCCCGAAATCTCCCTGCCTGCGGCGCATGGCGGACACCTCCTTCCCTCTTAATAGGGTATGAAAATATCCCATGGGGATAGAACAATCCATACCGGAATGCCAAGGCCTCTCCTACCAGGAGAGGTGGCACCGCAGGTGACGGAGAGGTTGTACAGAGGAAAGGCTTCCCTTCATACAACCTCTCCGTCTCGCCTACGGCTCGACAGCTCCCCTGGTAGGGGAGCCAAGGCCTCAGCTCGTCAGCCAGCCCAGCTGGGCAATGCTCAGGCGGGGCTGCAGGGCACGGTTGATGGCCGCGGCCAGCAGGGCAGCCCCGTGGGCGATGACGCTGTCCAGCTCGCGAGGGGTCACCACAAGGTCGCTGCCCTCCTCGGCCTGCATCAGGGTCGGGATGCCTGCCGCTACGACCGGCACCCCCAGCCGGGCGGCATCCAGATGGCGGCTGTGGCCGGGCTGGGCCGGGAACAGCCCGGTGTCCGAGAATTGCAGGGTCCGGCCCAGCCGCTCCGGTTCAGAAGAGCAGAGGCTGTCCACGCAGAGCAGGGCAGCGGGGCGGATCTCCCGCACCAGTGCCCCGGCCAGCTGCTGCAAACTCAGCCCGGTGGCAGCCGACACGCCCGGTGCCACTGCCGCCACCGGCCGGATGCCCTGCACCGGGACGGTATGCTGCCCCATCGTGACGAAAATTTTCTGCACAGTCCGGGGGCCGAGGGCATCGGAGGTCACCCGCCGGTTCCCGACGCCCAGCACCAGCACCGGCCCTGCCGGAGGCAGCAGGGCCTGCAGCTCTGCCGCAGCCGGTTCGATGACCGCTTCGTCCCGCTCGTCCAGCAGGCTGACGCGGGGCACTTCCAGCGTCACATACCGCCCGCGGGGGCGCTCCAGCCCTTCGCGCGCGATCTCCACCCGCGTTACGGTCACGCCGCCGCGCCTGGCTGTGGCCACCCGCACACCGGTGGGCGGCGCACTGCCCGGTGCCCGAAACAGCTCATCGGCAAGGTCTGTTTCCCGCATGATTCATCCCGCTTTCCCATCTGAAATTTGCATTTGGGGCCGTTTTGGCCCGGTTTTACAGTTTCAGTATGGGATTTTGAAAACTTTTCTAAACAAAAATCGAAAAAAGGCTTGCGCTGGTACGGCAAATATGGTATCATAAGGTGCGCTGTTATAGGTAGCCAAGGAGGTGGAACGAATGCCTAACATCAAATCTCAGAAGGACCGTGTCGTGCAGGCTGTTGCAGAGCAGGCTCACAACAAGGCCATTAAGACCAACCTGAAAACAGTCGTCAAGAAGGCAGACGCTGCCATCGATGCGAATGCCGCTGACAAGGACGCAACCGTCCTGGCTGCTGTTTCCGCGATCGACAAGGCTCGCGCTAAGGGTGTCATCAAGAAGAACACCGCTTCTCGCAGGATCAGCCGTATGGCAAAGCGTGCAAACAAGAACGCTTGAGTTCATGCCTGATCGAGTGATCGACTGACGAACAAAACCTCTGTGCCGGTTTCCGGTGCGGGGGTTTTTGTTTTTTGCATCCTACCACCCGCCGGGCGCGAACCGGCGCGAAGCAGAGCCTTTTTATCGTGGGCTAGTTTTGGTCGTGGCTCCGGCCGACCCAGGAGCAGACCACGCCGCAGACGAGGCTGGTGGTGATGCCGGCGGCAGCGGCGGTGAGCCCGCCGGTGAGGATGCCGATGGCCCCCTCCTCCTGCAACGCAGTGCGGACGCCTTTGGCCAGCAGGTGGCCGAAGCCCAGCAGCGGCACGGTGGCCCCGCACCCGGCCAGCTCGGCCAGCGGGGCGTACCAGCCGAGGCCCGACAGCACGACCCCCGCGACGACATAGCCCGTCAGGATGCGGGCGGGGGTCAGGCTGGTCAGGTCGATGAGGATCTGCCCGACGGCGCAGATGCCGCCCCCGATGACAAAGGCCCAGAGATAGTTCATGATGCGGCTCCTTTCTCCGGCGCAGTCAGCTCCACCAGATGGGCGACGGCCGGGATGCTCTCCTTTTGCAGAAAGGTGGTCTGGCTCATCAAGGCTCCGGTGGCAAGGAAGAGCACCCGCTTCTGGGTGCCGCGCTCCAGCCGGGGCAGGATGTGGGCGCAGAGCACCGCCGCGCAGCAGCCCGCGCCGGAGCCGCCGCTCTTCACGGCCTGCTCACTGGCATCGTAGAGGATGCAGCCGCAGTCCACATGGTTCTTGATGAGCAGGCCCTCGGCGGCCAGCAGCTCCCGGAAGAGCTGGCTGCCCACATGGCCCAGGTCGCCGGTGTAAATGGCGTCAAAATCCGGCGGCTCGGCGTGGGTGTCCCGCAGGTAGTGCAGCAGGGTCGCGCTGGCAGCGGGGGCCATGGCCGCGCCCATGTTGTTGATGTCCCGGATCTGATAGTCCTGCACCCGCCCGAAGGTCACGGCCCGGATGCCGACCCCCTGCCCGGCGGGGCGCAGCAGACAGGCCCCGGCGGCGGTGGCCGTCCACTGGGCGGTCGGGGTGCGGACGGCTCCATAGCTCAGCGGGGTGCGGAACTGGCGCTCAGCGGTGCAGAAATGGCTGGACGCCATGGTCAGCAGGCCGTCGGCCAGCCCGGCCGAGCAGAGCGCAGCCCCCAGACCCAGCGCTTCGGCCATGGTGCTGCAGGCCCCGAACAGCCCCGCATAGGGGATGCCAAGCGCCCGCATGGCGTAATTGGAGGCCGTGCACTGGGCCTGCAGGTCTCCGGCCAGAGCCAGACTGACCTCTTTTTCGGTGGTCTGCGCTTTTTTCAGGCAGAGCCGTGCAGCCTGCAATTGCAGCTGGGTCTCGGCGGCCTCCCAGCCGGGCTGACCGAACCGGTTGTCGGCGCTCAGCGCATCGAAGCCCGCCGCAAGGGGGCCTTCCCCCTCTTTTTTGCCGCCCACCGCCGCATGGGCCGCGATGACGGGCGGATTTTGGAAGATCAGGGTGTCGCCGCGCCGGGTCGCCATGAAAAATTCCTCCTTTCAGGGATGTTTTTTTGCGGATTTTGTGGTATACTGGAAAATCGCCGGGAGTGTGCAATCTTTGCGCCCGGCAAAGCGTATGGTAAGTGAGAGGGATCAGCCACCCAGCAGCCAGAGCACCCCGCCGTACAGCACCGCAGCCAGTGTGCCGTACACGATGACCGGCCCGGCGATGGTGAACATCTTGGCCCCGGTGCCCAGCACGCGGCCCTCGGTCTTGAACTCGATGGCCGCGCTGACCACGGCGTTGGCAAAGCCCGTGATGGGCACCAGCGACCCGGCCCCCGCGCGGGCGGCGAGCTTCTGGTAAAGGCCCAGCGTCGTCAACACCGCCGAGAGGGCGATGAGGGTGCAGCTGGTCAGGGTACCGGCAAGGTCGGCTTCGAGCCCCAGACCCAGATACCACTGGCGGAGTACCTCGCCCAGCAGGCAGATGCCGCCGCCCACGCCGAAAGCCCACAGGCAGTCGGTGCCCAGCGGCGAATGCGGGCCTGCCCGCTGCACCCGCCGCGCATATTCCTGCGCTGTCAGTTTCATGCAGAACACCTCCGGGGATAGGATGTCCCCGGCCTGGAGAGAATATACAAGGAGACGCCTTATGAATCAACGACCTGTGAACCAACCGCACCGCCGCATGACCCGCGCCGAAGTGCGCCGCCGCCGTCGCAGCCGTACCATCCGCCGGGTGGCCGGGCTGACCGTCGCCGTCTGCCTGTTCGTGGGCGGGCTGACCGTCGCCGTCTGCCTGTTCATGGGCGGGGCTGCGTTCCTGCTCAACCGCCACGCCCCGGTGCTTTCCGCCAACGCGGCCAGCGCCCCGGCGGAGGATGCGGAGAACAGCCTGCTTCCGGCAGCGTCCAGCACCGTGGAGGAGACCAACGGCAATGCTCTGGGCCTGACCGCAGACGAGGCCGCTGCCATGCTGGCCGACCCGCTGATGGTGCTGGTGAACCACACCAACAAGATGCCGGACGACTATACCTTTGAGACCAAGGAGTGCGGCTCGAAGACCGCTGTGAACAAGACGCTGCAGACCGTGGCCTGCGATGCCTTTCTGGAGATGCAGAAAGCCGCTGCCGCCGAAAATGTGACCATCTGGATGCAGAGCGGCTACCGCAGCGTCAAGTACCAGACCGGTCTGTACGAGCGGAAGACGAAATACTACACCGACCAGGGCTATGACCTGGCCACAGCCAAGGAAAAGGCGGCGGCGGTCGTCAACCCGCCGGGCTATTCGGAGCACAACTGCGGTCTGGCCGCAGACCTGAACGGCCCGGAGCACACCGGCCTGGACGAGGGCTTTGAGAACACCACGGCCTTCCGCTGGCTGTGCGAGCACGCGGCAGATTACGGTTTCATCCTGCGCTACCCCAAGGGGGCCGAGGCTCAGACCGAGATCACCTACGAGCCCTGGCACTGGCGCTATGTGGGCGTGGAAAATGCCCGGAAGATCAGCGCCAGCGGCCTGTGCTTCGAGGACTACATCGCCCAGCTGCACACCCTTGCGGGCTGAGTGGAAAAGCGCTGGCAAAGACCGGTGAAGAAACCGTAAAAATTTGCGCGAACCTTTGCATTTCCGGCAAGGGTATGGTAAGATAGCAATGGCCCGGCCAGCCGCGCCGGAAGGCACAGCGCCGGGCTTGAGTGTAATGAATGCAAAAGAAGGAATAATCTATGAAGATCCGTTCAAAACTGATACTGTCCGCTGTGGCTGCCACGCTGGGCTGCGCTCTGCTCGCAGGCTGCGGCGGCGCGGCTTCCTCGTCCACGGCTTCCTCGGCAAGCCCGGCGGCATCCTCGGTGGTGCTGTCCCAGGCGGAGAGCGCCCTGCCCGACGACGGCACCAACAGCCCCGATGCGCTGGCCGACGAGGTGAATGCGCTGCTGGAAGCCAACCCCATCTCCAACCAGTTCGAGATCGCTGCCATGAACATCGAGTACGACTTCGGCCTGAAGGCGGAGGATGTGGCCAGCTATAAGGGCGTGAAGAGCAACGACAACGGCGACGCCGGTCTGGTGCTGGTCATCGAGCCGGCAGAGGGCAAGGCCGAAGAGATCGTGGAGGCTCTGAAGGCCTACCAGCAGGACCAGGTGGCCTTCTACGGCAACTATGCCGAGTTTGCCGCCGCACAGGCCAATGTGGAAAATGCCGTCATCGCCAACAGCGCCGACCGCGTGGTGATGGTCATCGCCTCCAACGAGTGCACGGAAGACCTGACCGACGCCGTCAACGACGTTCTGCTCAAGTAACAACGATCATCGTGGGCCGGTGCCTTGGCGGCATCGGCCCTTTTTCAAAGGAGGAACACCTTGGTTTTCAGCACCATCCTTTTTCTGTTCCGGTTTCTCCCCATCACGCTGGCGCTCTATTACCTTGCGCCCGCCAAACTCAAGAACACCGTGCTCTTTGTGTGCAGTCTGGTGTTCTACTGCTGGGGCGAAGTCCGGTTTTTCCCGGTCATGCTGGCCCTCATCCTCATCAACTACCTCTGCGGCCTGGGGCTGGAACGCATGGAGGACAAGCCCGCTGCCCGCACGGTGCTGCTGCTGGTGGCTCTGGCGGGGAGCCTGGGGATGCTGTTCTATTTCAAGTATGCGAACTTCGTCCTCTCCAGCCTGAACAGCCTGTTCGGCACCCAGTTCGCGGCCATTCAGGGCATCAGCACCCTGCCGCTGGGCATCAGCTTCTACACCTTCCAGACCCTTTCCTACACCATTGATGTCTACCGCCGGGATGTGAAGACTGAGCATAACATCATTGATTTTGGTGCCTATGTGGTCATGTTCCCGCAGCTCATCGCAGGCCCCATCGTCAAATACCGCGATGTCTCGGCTCAGCTGCATGTCTACGAACATCGCTACAGCCTCCGGCAGATCGAGGAGGGCATGACCCTGTTCACCTTCGGTCTGGCGAAGAAAGTCCTGCTGGCGGATGCCGTGGGCGCGCTCTGGACCGACATCATCGGCATCCAGAACAGTCCCTCCACCACCTATGTGGGTCTGGGCAATGCCTCCACGGCGCTGGTCTGGCTGGGCGTCATCGCCTATTCTTTGCAGCTGTATTTCGACTTTTCCGGCTATTCCATGATGGCCATCGGCATGGGCAAGATGCTGGGCTTTGATTTCCCGCAGAACTTCAACTACCCCTATATCTCGCGCTCCATCACGGAATTCTGGCGGCGCTGGCACATGACCCTGTCCGGCTGGTTCCGGGAGTATGTCTATATCCCGCTGGGCGGCAACCGCAAGGGCCTCAAGCGGCAGATCTTCAACCTCTTCGTCGTGGAGCTGCTCACCGGCATCTGGCATGGCGCGGACTGGAACTTCATCTGCTGGGGTCTGTACTACTTCATCCTGCTGGCCGTCGAGAAGCTGTTCCTGCTGAAATACCTTGAAAAAGGCAAAGTCTGGCCGCATGTCTACACCCTCTTCCTCGTGGTGGTGGGCTGGGCCATGTTCGTGGGCAACGACTGGGGCGTCGGGTTCAACGACCTGTTCTATAAGCTCTTCGTGCCTGCGGGCGGTGTGTCGCCGGTGTATTTCCTGCGGAATTACGGTGTGCTGCTGGCGGTGTCGGTGGTCTGCTGCACCCCGCTCATCGAAAAAATCTGGGACCTGCTGAAGAAGCGCACCGCAACGCGGGTGGCCACGGTGCTGGTGCTGCTGGTGCTCTCCACGGCCTATGTCGTGGGCAGCACGAACAGCCCGTTCCTGTATTTCAATTTCTGAGGAGGACGTAAAGCATGGATCCGAAAAAGCGTATTTCCTCCCTGAAGCAGTACCCGGTGCTGGCGGCTTTCACCCTGTTCTTCGCGGCGCTGTTCGTGCTGGACCTGGTGACGCCGGACCGCGCCTACAGCGAGCTGGAAAACACTACCCTCACCCAGCGGCCCAAACTGACGGCCGTGTCGGTGGATGGGCTGAACAACTATTTTACGAACTATACCAAATATGTGAAGGATCAGGTCTTCGGGCGGGACCAGTGGATCAGCCTGCAGAGCCTGGCCGAGACGACCCTGTTCCAGAAGACCCAGAGCGGCGGCATCCTGCTGGGGCGGGAGCACCGGATGTTTGCCCGGCGCTACCGCGTTCTGCCCACCGAAGAGCGGGTCTGGAACAAGAATCTGGCGGCGGTGCAGTCGCTGGGCGAGCGTTACCCCGGCAAGGTGAGCTTCATGCTCGTGCCGTCGGCCTCAGTGCTCTACCCGGAAGACCTGCCCCTCGCTGCGCCTCAGATGGACGAGGAAGGGCGGATCGACGAAGCGCAGGCAGCGCTCCCGGCGGTGCAGTTTCTCCGCGTCACCGATGCGCTGCGGGCGCACAAGGACGAGTATCTGTACTATCGCACCGACCACCACTGGACGACGCTGGGGGCTTACTACGCCTACGAGCAGTTCTGCGAAGCGCAGGGCCTGACGCCCTTTGACCGCAGTGCGCATTCTGTAGAGACGGCGGAAAACTTCTACGGCACCCACTACTCCAAGGCGCGCACCTGGAATGCCGAACCGGACACCATCACCTGGTACGATCTGCAGAATCGGCTCACCGTCTGGAACGTCACTGCGCCGGGCCAGCCCACCGAGGGCACACAGACCGGCCTGTACGATACGGGCAAGCTGGACGTTTACGACAAGTACGCCATGTTCCTCCACGGCAACAACGGCCTGAGCCGAGTGGAGGGCGACGGCACCGGCAAGATCCTCGTCATCAAGGACAGCTACGCCAACAGCTTCGTGCCGTATCTGACGGCAAACTATGCGGCCATCGACGTGGTGGACTTCCGCAATTACAACTACGGTCTGGACCAGCTCATCGCAGACAACGACTACGACGCCATCCTGGTGTTGTACAGCTATTCCAGCTTTACCAGCGACCCGTATCTCTACCGTGCGGGCGTGGCAGGTTGAGCTGTGAAAAAACGCAGTCCTTTTTCACAAACTTTTCGCGAAGTTTTCATGCGACTTTCCGATTTTGCACGGTTTTGCACAGAATCTATTGCAGAAAATCGACAGACGTAGTAAAATGAGCATATAAAGAGTGAGTGAGGAATGCAGCAGGGTTGCTGTATGCGGCGGAGGAACAGAAACCGTCGAAATGAGGGAAAATTAGGAATGAAGAACGAACTGAAGATGCCCGCACACTGCGCCGTGGTGTCGGAAGATGAAATGACTTATGTTGAGGGCGGCGGCTATCTGGATGCGCTCTCGACGGCGGCAACGGTCGTAGGAGCCGTAGTGCTGGGTGCCAGCTATGTCTGGGGCATCGGAACGGCCCGCAGCTGGCTGAACCAGAAGGAAAACCGCAAGGGCAATGTCTTCACGGTGATCGGCCGTGCGCTGGATGATATCGGCGAGGATATGAGCCAGAGCCCGTCCAACTTCCTGCGGGATGCAGTCTCCACCGCTGCGGTGGTGGGTCTGGCCCCGGTCAGCGTGGTGCTGATGCTCATCTGAGCAGACTGTCCCGGATGCCTCTTAGAACCCCTTAGCATTTGTTTGGAAACCTGCAGTGCAGCGAATGCACTGCTTGGGATATTATTGCTTTTTCAAAGGAGTGTTATTATGGAAAACAAGATGAAGATGCCCGCGAACTACAACGTCATGAACGAAGAGGAAATGACCTATACGCAGGGCGGCAGCGCTATTGGTGCTATTTCTGCTCTGGCTAGCACTGCATTCAGCATCTGGGGCCTGTACAACTACTACAAGGGCATGGTCGCTACCCGCAACTATGTCGCAGCGCACAAGGGCCAGGATACCGCAGCTCTGCTGGAGGGCGGCATGAACACCTATGTGAACTACCTGCAGAAGGATCTGGTGAGCGCATTCAAGGGTATCTGCGCTGGCTCGGCTGCTGTCGGCCTGTGGCCCATCACCGCTCTGGTCATCATCACTGCCTAAAACATTGAGGCCAGACAGCCCGGAGTACTCCAAAGAACAATGAAAGGCGGCGGCTCTCCCCAACCGGGGCGGGCCGCCGCTTTTTGTGGTGTTTTGTGACCCGGTTACGGAAGCGGGGCGGCATTTGGGGTATACTAAGACCATCGAACAACAAACACACCCGCAGGAGGTAAAAGATATGGAACCCATCACGATCACGACCGAAAACTTTGATGCCGAGGTGCTGCACAGCGAAAAGCCGGTGCTGCTGGACTTCTGGGCCAGCTGGTGCGGCCCCTGCCGGATGCTCTCGCCCATCGTGGACGAGGTGGCCGAGGAGCGCAGCGACGTCAAGGTGGGCAAGGTCAATGTGGACGAGCAGCCGGACCTCGCCGCCCAGTTCGGCGTCATGAGCATCCCCACGCTGCTGGTCTTCCAGAACGGTCGGCTCGTCAATCAGGCGGTCGGTGCCCGCCCGAAGAGCGGTGTGCTGGCCCTGCTGGATCGCTGAGCCGGCCCCCGAAGAATCGCGTTTTGCCCCGCTGTGCGCATCCTGCGCCCGGCGGGGCATTTTTGCGCTTTGGGGAGCGGTGCGTTTGCGGAACGCATCATCTGATTTGCTGGTACGATGAAACAATTTCGCGTTTCTGTACAAACGCACAGAAAAACGGTAAGATAAAAGAGAAAAGTTTGATACTTTCGTGCTTTACAACTTTATCAAGATAAAGTAAAATAAATTCAAGAACGATTTCGCAGAGCAAATGGCGCGGACGATGCCGCGCACAGGGCGGGAAAGAGGAAAGGGAAACCAGCATGGGATTTGATCTGTCGGATCTGCAGCCGAAGGAGCGGGCCTCCTTTGCGCTGCGGGCACTGTATGAGGCGGCGGGCTGCCGCAAATACCACATGGGCCGCTTTGAGGAATACGGTCTGTATCAGGAAAACCGGAGTTTTCTGTCGTCGGAACAGGTCATCACCTTCACCGACCTGGATGGACGGTTGCTGGCGCTCAAGCCGGACGTGACCCTCTCCATTGCCAAGACGGCCCAGCCCGCCCCCGGCGAGACGCTGAAATACTACTACCACGAGAACGTCTACCGCCCCTCGGCGGAGAGCCACACCTTCAAGGAGATCGCGCAGATGGGCCTGGAAATGCTGGGCGCCGTGGGCGAAGCGCAGGTGCAGCAGGCAGTCGGGCTGGCGGCAAAATCGCTGGAACAGCTGGGCGCGGCCTGGGTGCTGGAGCTGAGCCACATGGGGTATCTGTTCGGCCTGCTGGATGCGCTGGCAGTGCCCGAAACGGCCCGTCCCGCCCTGCTGGACCTGCTGCGCGAGAAGAACGCCCACGAGCTGCGGGCCGCCGCAAAGGCCGCCGGGCTGGACGATGCCGGGGCCGATACGCTGTGTGCGCTGCTGACCCTCTGCGGCGGCTGCGAAGAGACGCTGGCCCGCGCCGAGGCCTTTTGCAAAAACGACCGGATGCGGGCCGCAGCCGCCGAGCTGCGGGCGCTGACGGGTTCCCTGAGCGCCGTGGGCGGGAGCGTCCGGCTGGACCTCTCGCTGGCGGGCGAGATGGAGTATTACAACGGGCTGGTCTTTCAGGGCTATTTGCAGGGCCTGCCCCGCCCGCTGCTCAAGGGCGGACGCTACGACCTGCTGATGCAGAAATTCACCCCCGGCGCGGACGCCATCGGGTTTGCGGTCTATCTGGATGAGCTGGACCGCCTGAGCGCCCCGTTGCCGCCGGTCCAGCAGCAGAAGACCGACCGGGTGATGCTGAATGTGGCCCTGCCGAAAGGCCGTCTGGGCGATAAGGTCTACGGCCTGCTGGCCCGCATCGGCTACGGCTGTGCTGAGGACTACAACGCCACCCGGAAGCTGGTGGTCGAGAACCCCGAAGCGGGCATCCGGTATTTCCTCGTCAAGCCCAGCGATGTGGCCATCTACGTCGAGCACGGCGCGGCGGATGTGGGCATCGTGGGGAAGGATATCCTCACCGAAGCCTCCGCCGATGTGTATGAGCTGCTGGACACCGGCCTCGGCAGATGCCGGATGTGTGTGGCAGCGCCGAACGACTATCAGGACGACCCCAGCCGCCCGGTGCGGGTCGCCACCAAATTCGTGAACATCGCCAAGAACTACTATGCGTCCATCGGGCGGGACATTGATATCATCAAGCTGAACGGTTCCATTGAGCTGGCCCCTATCCTGGGCCTTTCGGACGTCATCGTGGACATCGTGGAGACCGGCACGACCCTGCGGGAGAACGGCCTGAAGGTCGTGACCGAGTTTCTGCCCATCTCGGCCCGGTTCATCGCCAACAAAGCCAGCTACCAGTTCAAACACCGGGAAGTGGACCGAATGCTCGAACAACTGCGGGAGACCTTACAGGAGGCTGCAAAATGATCAAGCTGTACCAATTTGACGAACTGAGACCAGAAGAGATCCTGAATCGGGACATCCGCGCCGAAAAGAATGTGGAGGATGTCGTGGACGGCATCCTTGCCGACGTCCGCGCCCGCGGCGATGTGGCCCTGAAGGAATACGCCCTGAAATTCGATGGCGCGTCCATCGAAGAATTGCAGGTGACCCAGGCGGAGATCGACGAGGCCTTCGCGAACATGGACCCCTATTTCCTGGAGACGCTGAAGGAGGCCGCTGCCAACATCGAGGCCTTCCACCGCCAGCAGGTGCACAAGAATTTTGTGATGAACGACAAGCCCGGCGTGGTGCTGGGCCAGAAATACACCCCCATCGAAAAGGCGGGCGTCTATGTGCCCGGCGGCACGGCGGCGTATCCTTCTACGGTGCTGATGGATGTCATCCCGGCCAAGGTGGCGGGGGTGTCGGAGATCGTCATGACCACCCCCGCCGGGAAGGACGGCAGGGTGAACCCGGTCATCCTGGCCGCTGCCGCTACGGCGGGCGTGACGAAGATCTTCAAGACCGGCGGCGCACAGGCGGTGGCAGCGCTGGCCTACGGCACCGAGAGCATCCCGGCCGTGGATAAGATCGTCGGCCCCGGCAATATCTACGTGGCCACGGCCAAGCGGAAGGTCTTCGGCAAGGTGGGCATCGACATGATCGCCGGCCCCAGCGAGATCCTGGTGCTGGCAGACGGCGGGTGTGACCCGGCCTGGGTGGCGGCAGACCTGCTGAGCCAGGCCGAGCACGACAAGCTGGCCAGCCCCGTCCTCGTGACCGACAGCGAAGCGCTGGCCAAAGCCGTGCAGGCAGAGCTGGAAGTCCAGATCCCCCAGTTGCCCCGTGCCGCCATCGCCCGCGCCAGCGTGGACGACAACGGCAAGATCATCGTCTGCACCGACCTGCACAAGGCCATTGAGGCCTGCAACATCATCGCGCCGGAACATCTGGAAGTCTGCGTGGAAGACCCCTTCGGCGTACTGAATGAGATCAAGAATGCGGGAAGCATCTTCCTGGGCCGGAACGTCCCGGAGGCACTGGGCGATTACTTTGCAGGCCCCAACCACACCCTGCCCACCAGCGGCACGGCCCGCTTCTCCAGCCCCTTGGGCGTAGACGACTTTGTAAAGAAGTCCAGCTTCCTCTACTACACCCGTGAAGCGCTGGGCGAAGTAGCCCCCCGCATCGCCGATTTTGCCGAGCGCGAGGGCCTGCACGCTCACGCCAGAAGCGTGACGATCCGGTACGAATAAATGGGAAGGCGTTTTCCCCTCTCCGTCATTGCTTCGCAATGCCACCTCCCCCAAAGTGGGAGGTTGAAAAGCTCTCCCTTTGGGAGAGCTGGACGCGAAGCGGCCTGAGAGGGTGAGGACGCTGACAAGGAGATAAAGCGTATGAGTAGATTCCTTTCACCGAGGCTGGATACGGTGACCCCCTACACCCCCGGCGAGCAGCCGCAGGATCAGCAATACATCAAGCTGAACACCAACGAAAGCCCCTATCCGCCCTCCCCGGCGGTGCTGGAGGCCGTGAGCCGTGCTGAGGTGGAAAAGCTGCGGCTCTACTCCGACCCGGCCTGTGCCGAGCTGCTGCATGCGGCGGCAAAGCACTTCGGGCTGCAGCCGGATCAGATCATGCCCGGCAACGGCAGCGACGAGAACCTGTTCTTCGCGCTGCGGGCCTTCTGCGACGAGGAACACCCGCTGGCCTATGCGGATATCACCTACGGCTGCTACGGCGTCTGGTGCGGGCTGATGCACATCCCCAGCCACATCATCCCGCTGAAAGAAGATTTCACCCTCGACCCGGCAGACTATTATGGCCTGAACGAGACCATCGTCATCGCCAACCCCAACGCCCCCACCGGTCTGGCCCTGCCCCGCAGCGCCATCGAGGGCATCCTGCAGGCCAACCCCGACCATGTGGTCATCGTGGACGAAGCGTATGTGGACTTCGGCGGGGAGAGCTGTGTGCCCCTCATCGACCGGTACGAGAACCTGCTGGTGGTGCAGACTTTCTCGAAGTCCCGCCAGCTGGCCGGTGCCCGGCTGGGTCTGGCCATGGGCAACGCGAAGCTCATCGCCGACCTGAACCGGGTCAAGTTCAGCCTGAACCCCTACAACATCAACCGACTGACCCTGAAAGCCGGGCAGGCCGCGCTGGAAGATACCGCCTACTTCGACACCACCCGCGCCGCCATCGTCGAGACGCGCAGCTGGACCCGGCAGCAGCTGGAAGCGCGCGGCTTCACGGTGCTGGACAGCCGGTCGAACTTCCTGTTCGCCCGTACGGCACGGCAGGACGGCGGCACTCTGTACCGAAAACTGAAGGAAAACGGTGTGCTGGTGCGGCATTTCGATGCACCGCGCATCCACAGCTGGCTGCGCATCACCATCGGCACACCGGCCCAGATGCAGGCGCTGCTGGCCGCACTGGACAAGATACTGGAGGACTGACCCATGCGGGAAGTGAGTTTGGAACGCAACACCAACGAGACGCAGATCGAACTGACCCTCAATCTGGACGGCGCAGGCCGGTATCAGGTGGACACCGGCTGCGGGTTTCTGAACCACATGCTGGAGCTGTTTGCGCGGCATGGCCGGTTCGACCTGGTGCTTACCTGCCACGGCGACGTGGAGGTGGACTACCACCACACCGCCGAGGACATCGGCATCGCACTGGGGCAGGCGTTTGCCAAGGCGCTGGGCGATATGCGGGGCATCTGCCGCTACGGCAGCTTCTATCTGCCCATGGATGAGGCACTGGTGCTCTGCGCCGTGGACTTGTCCGGCCGGTGCACCCTGAACTGGGATGTCCGCTGCAAGACCGAAAAGGTCGGCGATTTTGATGTGGAGTGCGCCTCAGAGTTCTGGCTGGGCTTTGCCCGGAACGTGCCCGCCACGGTCCACTTCGTCCAGTTCGCGGGCGAGAACACCCACCACATCCTCGAAGCCTGCTTCAAGGGCGCAGGCCACGCGCTGGCTGCAGCGGTCAAGATCGACGCCGCCCACCGGGACGAGATCCCCTCCACGAAAGGACTGCTGGTATGATCGCGATCATGGATTACGGAGTGGGCAACCTGTTCAGCCTGAAGTCGAGCCTGGCCCATCTGGGGCAGGAGGCCGTCGTCACCGCCGACCCGGCGGTCATCCGCGCGGCCGACCGGCTCATCCTGCCCGGTGTGGGGGCGTTCGGCGACGCCATGGCCAAGCTGGAAGCCACCGGCCTGGTGCCCGTCCTCCGGGAAGAAGCCGCCAAAAAGCCGCTGCTGGGCATCTGCCTGGGGATGCAGCTGCTGTTTGAAAAAAGCTATGAGTACGGCGAACACGCGGGCCTGGGCTTCGTAAAAGGCGAGGTCTGCCCGCTGGAACCCGACCTTGCAGACCGGACGCTGAAGGTGCCGCAGATCGGCTGGAACGCGCTGCACATCGTCCGGGACGACCCGCTGTTCCGCTACATCCACGCGGGCGAATACGTCTACTACGTGCACAGCTACTACGGCACGAACTGTGCGGAGAGCACGCTGGCGGTGAGCGATTATTCCATCCCCGTCACCGGCGTGGTCCGTGCGGGCCGGGTGTATGGAACGCAGTTCCACCCCGAAAAGAGCGGGGACACCGGCCTGCGCATCCTGAAAGCCTTCAGTGAATTGTGAACGGCCCAACCCTCTCCGTCATCGCTTACGCGATGCCACCTCCCCCGAAGTGGGAGGTTAAAAAGCTCCCCCTTTGGGGGAGCTGGCGCGAAGCGCCTGAGAGGGGTAAGCCAGTTAAAGGAGATCTATAATGCAATTATTTCCAGCCATTGATCTACGAGACGGAAAAGTCGTCCGCCTGACGCAGGGCGACTACGACCGGATGACCGTCTACGGCGAAGACCCCTGTGCCCAGGCGCGGAAGTTCCTGGAAGCCGGGGCAAAAAATCTCCATGTCGTGGATCTGGACGGTGCCAAGGACGGCACCCTTTCCAACTACGAGGCCATCGCCGCGCTGGCAAAACAGGGCGGCCTGTACATTGAAGTCGGCGGCGGCATCCGCACCGAAGAGCGAATCGAGACATATCTGTCGCTCGGCGTGGGCCGCTGCATCCTGGGCAGCGTGGCCGTGACCGATTTCGACTTCACGGCCCGGATGCTGAAACGGTACGGCGACCGGATCGCCGTGGGCGTGGACGCGAAGGATGGATACGTTGCCATCCATGGCTGGAAGGAGGTCAGTACCGAACAGGGCGTGGACTTCTGCAAACGGCTGGCCGAGGCGGGCTGCCGGGCCATCATCTACACCGACATTGCCTGTGACGGCGCGATGCAGGGCACGAATCTGGCTCTCTACCGGCAATTGCAGGCCGAAGTGCCCGGCGTGGCCTTCACGGCCAGCGGCGGCATCTCGTCGGAAGCCGAGCTGGAAGAGCTGGACCGGATGGGCGTGGCGGCGGCCATCCTGGGCAAGAGCCTGTACACCGGTGCGCTGGACCTGAAACGCTGCGCTGCGCGGGTGCAGCGCTGAACCGGAAGGGAGCAGAACATGATAACGAAACGCATCATTCCCTGCCTGGACGTGCGAAATGGCCGGGTGGTCAAGGGCACGAACTTTGAGGGCATCCGGGATGTGGCCGACCCTGTGGAAATGGCCCGACTCTACAACGCCGCCGGGGCCGATGAGCTGGTGTTCTACGACATCACGGCCAGCTTTGAGGGCCGCGCCCTCTTCACCGATATCCTCACCCAAGTGGCGAGCGAGATCTTCATCCCGCTGACCGTGGGCGGCGGCATCCACACGCTGGAGGATTTCGACCGGGTGCTCAAGTGCGGGGCCGACAAGGTCAGCGTCAACTCCGGTGCGCTGCAGGACCCCAGCCTGATCCCGGCGGCCGCCCAGCGCTACGGCGACCAGTGCGTCGTCCTCTCCGCCGACGTCAAGCGGGTGAACGGCCAGTTCCGCGTCTTTGCCAAGGGCGGGCGCGAGGACACCGGCCGCGATGCGCTGGACTGGATCGCCTGGTGCACCGAGCACGGGGCCGGGGAAGTCTGCCTGAACAGCATCGACACCGACGGTGTGCGGAACGGCTTCGACCTCGAAATGCTGGACGCCGTGGCCGCGCGGGTGCATGTGCCCATCATCGCCAGCGGCGGCGCAGGCAAAAAAGAAGATTTTCTGGAACTATTCCACCACAAGGGCATCGACGCGGGCCTTGCGGCGGGCATCTTCCACCAGAAACTGCTCTCCATTGCCGACCTGAAAGCCTACCTGAACGAAAATGGCATCGAAATGCGGGTCTAAGCTCTTGCGTTTCGGCCCCATTTAGGATAAACTGTAAGTATCCCCTTTTGAGGGGGAGGAGAACTACGATGGAATTGAAATTTGATGAAAAGGGCCTCATTCCTGCCATCGTGCAGGACCACTACACCAAAGAGGTGCTCACCCTTGCCTACATGAACGCCGAGACGCTGGCACTGACCATCGCCGAGGGGCGGACCGTGTTCTGGAGCCGCAGCCGCCAGGAGATCTGGCGCAAGGGCGACACCAGCGGCAATGTCCAGCATGTGGTGTCCATCACCGCCGACTGTGACTGCGACGCGCTGGTGGTGGAGGTGGTCAAGGACGGCCCCGCCTGCCACACCGGTGCCGAGAGCTGCTTCTTCCACGAAGTGTATCTCTCGCCGGAACTCAAGCAGTTCAGCTGGCAGGGGCTTTATGCGCTCATCAAAGGCCGCAAGACCGACCCCCAGGAGGGCAGCTACACCACCTACCTGTTCGAAAAGGGCAAGGAGAAGATCCTGAAAAAAGTGGGCGAAGAGTGCACCGAGGTCATCATTGCGGGCGAAAAGGAAGACCGAGCCGAGACCATCTACGAGATCAGTGACCTGGCATACCATGTGCTGGTGCTGATGGTCCAGGCAGGCATCACGGTGGAGGACATCACCCGTGAGCTTGAAAAACGACATGTCATCGACCACAAGGTCAAACAGGAAAGGATGCAGTGAGTTTCTATGGCAGATTACAGGAAGTCCAGCGTGCATTGCCACTCGACAATGTGCGACGGCAGAAATACGTTGCAGGAGATGGCCAGCGCCGCTTGTGCGCAGGGTCTGACTACACTGGGCTTCTCCGGCCATAGCTACACCCAGCGCGACCGCGAATACTGCATGAGCCCCAGCCGCACCGCGCAGTACAAGGCCACCATCGCCAAGCTCAAGGCGGAGTACCGGGGCAAGGTGGACATCCTCTGCGGCATCGAGTGGGACGTGCTGAGCGAGGATAAGCCCGAAAACTACGATTACTGGATCGGCGCCGCGCACCATCTGTACGGCAAGAACACCGGCCGGTATTACGAGATCGACTTCCGCCCGCAGGACCTGCACGACTGCATCTTCGATGACTTTGACGGCGACCCGCTGGCCGCAGTCGAGGCCTACTTTGCCGAAGTAGCGAAGGTGGCGGCCAAAGGCCCGGACATCCTGGCCCACATCGACCTCATCAAGAAGCTGAACGGCGAGGGCGAGTTCTTCGACGAGGAGTCTCCCCGCTACAAGGCCGCTGCCCTCAAGGCGCTGGCCGTGGCCAAAGAGCATGACTGCCGCCTGGAAGTGAACACCGGCGGCGTCTACCGCGGCTACCGCAAGGATTTCTACCCCGGTGCCTGGCTGCTGGGCGAGTGGCAGAAGATGGGCGGCAGGGTCATCATCACGGCCGATGCCCACGACACGGCCAGCCTGACCTTCGACTTTGACGAAGCAGCCGCTGCCCTCCGGGCCGCAGGCTTCACCGAGGTGGATGTGCTCACCGTCAACGGCTTCGAAGCACAGGAACTGTAACGGTATCATCAGAATGGCCCTCTCTGTCCCAGACGGAGAGGGTCATTTTCCGGTCTGATAGGAGGAACTGCATGACTCAAACCGCAAAAAGATCCCCATTTACGATGAACGTAGACCTGATGCACGGCCCCATTTTCAAGAGCCTGGTCGTCTTCATGCTGCCCATCTTCGTCTCAAACCTGTTCCAGCAGCTCTACAACACGGTGGATACCATGATCGTGGGCAATGTGCTGGGCGACACGGCGCTGGCCGCCATTGGCTCCTGCGGCTCGATCTACGAGCTTCTGGTGGGCTTTGGCCTCGGCATCGGCAACGGCCTTGCCATCGTCGCAGCGCGCTCCTACGGGGCGCAGGATCACGATCTGCTCAAGAAGACGGTGGCAGGCTCCCTTGTCATCGGCCTCATTGCCTCACTCTGCATCACGCTGGCCGGTGCGGTGGGTCTGCGCCCGCTGCTGGTGCTGCTGGACACCCCGGCAGAGATCCTCGAAGACGCCTACCGGTACATCATCGTCATCGACTACGGCGTCCTCGTCATGTTTGCCTACAACCTCTGCGCCGGTCTGCTCCGCGCCATCGGCAACAGCTTCATGCCGCTGGTCTTCCTGCTCCTCTCGTCGGGCCTGAACATCCTGCTGGACCTGCTCTTCATCGCCCGGATGGGGATGGGGGTGCAGGGCGCAGCGGTGGCTACGGTCATCTCCCAGGGCGTGTCGGTCCTGCTCTGCATCGCGTATGTGTTCGCCAAAGTCAAGCTGCTTCTCCCGGAGAAAAAACACTTCCGGGTCGGCCGGCATCTGTACTGGGAGCTGTTCAGCCAGAGCATCTGCATGGGCCTGATGAGCAGCATCGTCTCGGCGGGCTCGGTCGTTTTGCAGTATGGCATCAATGGGCTGGGCACACTGGTCATCGCCGGGCACACCGCCGCCCGCAAGATGTTCATGTTCACCGATATGCCGCTGCTGAGCATGGCATCGGCGGGTTCGACCTTCGTTTCCCAGAACTGCGGTGCGGGCCAGCCGGACCGCGTCCGCAAGGGGATGAAGGAGATCTACCTCTACTCGGTCGTCGTGGCCGTGGCTGCGGTTCTGCTGATGCGGGTGGCAGCGCCGTGGATGGTGGCCTTCGTCTCCGGCTCCAGTGAGCCCATCGTGCTTGAAAACGGTGCCCGCTACCTGCTCTGGAACGCACCGTTCTACGCGGTGCTGGGCATCCTGCTCTCCACCCGCTACGCCCTGCAGAGCCTTGGCAACAAGGTGCTGCCGCTCTTCTCCAGCGTCATCGAGCTGGTGGGCAAGGTCGTCTTTGTCGTGCTGTTCATCCCGAAGTTCGGGTACGATGCGGTCATCCTCTGTGAGCCCATCATCTGGTGCGTCATGGCAGCCTACCTCGTGGCCGTCTATCGGCACGACCCCTTCGTCTTCCCGAAACAGGAAAAGCGCTGAACGGCAGCACACAAACCGAAAACAGACGCAGAGAAGCATGATTTGAGGAAAAATCGCATGGGATTTTATCAAACTGTTATCCTTCTGTGAATTTTAGCACTCTACTATTGACAGTGCTAAAAACATGTGCTATAACAGGGCCGTGCTCAGGAGGAAGGGCAAACGGAGAGCCGCAAGGCGCTCCGGAAAGCCTTTCCGAGTGGACGCTTCAGATTTTTTGCCCCGACCCGAACGCCGGGATTGGAGGAATGATTTATGCTTATGCCGACTGTTTTCCATGAAAACCTGTTCGATGATTTCTTCGATCCGTTCTGGAATGACGCTGCACTGGAACGTATGATGAACCGTGAGGCTCGTGATACCTTTGGTAAGCGCGGTGCAAACATGATGAAGACCGATGTCAAACAGACGGACAACGGCTACGAGATGGCCGTTGACCTGCCGGGCTGCAAGAAGGAAGACGTTCAGATGGATCTGAACGACGGCTACCTGACCATTCAGGCAGTGCGCAGCCACAGCAATGACGAAAAGGATAAGAAGGGCCGCTATCTGCGGCGCGAATCCTTCTCCGGCACCTGCGCGCGCAGTTTCTACGTGGGCGATGTGAAGAAGGAAGACATCCACGCAAAGTTCGAGGATGGCGTCCTGCACGTCGAGCTGCCTGCTCCTCAGCAGACGAAGGCTTTGCCTGAGAACCCGAATCTGATTGCAATCGAGTAAAACGCCGGTCGTGTGCGCCAAAGCACAACGCACACAGAATGCCCCCGGAGAGCTGCGAAAGGCCCTCCGGGGGCATTTTTGCGCACAGAAAACCCCGCCGCATGGGAACAGGAGCGTGTCCGGTGCGGCGGGGCAGAAGAGGACGATGGGGGCAGCTTACAGGGTGGAATAGCCGAAGCTGTTGACGAGGGCGTCGATGCGCTGGCCGGCCTTGCACAGGGGGCAGTCGCGGGAATCGAAGCTGGCGTAGTCGGGCAGGTTGGACGGGTCGAAGATGGACGTGACCGGGATGCCCAGGCAGTCGGTGGCGGTGGCGAAGATGGCCGACAGGCCCGCGACCGTGCCGCCGTAGTAGTTGACAGCTTCGATGGCGGCCTGTGCGGTGTAGCCGGTGGTGATGGAAGCCGCCAGAATGAGCACATGCTTGCCCTTGACCATGGGGGCCAGATTGTCGCGCAGGATGATCTGGCTGCCGGTGGTGTACTCCGGCGTGATGACATAGATGGTCTGGTGGGCGTTCATGTTGGCGAAACCGTCTTTCGTGAGCTCGTTGGCCAGGCAGGTGCCGATGACCTGGGTGCCGTCCAGGCAGAGGACGGTATCCACGATGGTGCTATGCTGATAGGCAGCCACCAGCTCCTTTGCCACGGCCTTGGCCTCGGACAGACGGGATTTCTGGGTGGTCACGTCGATGTAATAGTTGATATGGCTGTGGCTGGTGGCAAAATGCCCCTTTGCCACGCGCAGGAACAGACTGCTCTTATTGGTGGGTAGCTTTACCATGTTGATCATAACTGCAACACTCCTGTTCATCAAAAGTCCGGACTTCCGGTTCCGGGCGGAAAACAAACAGCGCGGCGGCATGTTCTGAGCCGCTGCGCTCCCATCCTTTTCCATGACCCTATTGTAAAGGAAAAACACCCTGTACACAAGATACAAAACTGCTGAAAATCAGAGGGAAAATTGTGACACCTTGCCAGAACACGGGCAAACAAAAACCGCTCGGAACCAGTCCGGGCGGAAGATGCGGAACAATTGCGGAAGATCAGCCCTTTGCGCGGGTGGTCTTCCAGTTCAGGGAGTACTCGTTGTACTGCAGGTCGGGGCAGTAGGTCAGCACAACGGACTGGCCCGGTTCGAGAGCAGCACTCAGAGTCAGGGTGACATTGCCCGACACGGAGGCGTCCTTCTTCAGGTTGGTATCGCACAGGGAGGCATCCGGGGTCAGGCCGTTGGAAGCTGTATACTTGGCGATGACCTCGTCTTTAGCGTTCAGAACGGTGGCCTTGAAGTTGTTGGGATTCACATAGATGGGGTTGGCGCGGCCATTGGTGATCTTAAAGGGGAAAGCAATAGTCGTACCGGTGACATCCGGTGCGGTGTAGCTCTTGCTGGCCTCCACATAGGTGCCCATGGCGGCAGTGACCTGCAGGACCGTGAGCTCACCGGGCGTCGTGCGGAGCACGTTGTAGGAGTCGCTGGTATCGACTTTGCAGCCGGTGAACAGGCTGGCACCGGCAACGGCGACAGCAGCGACGGCAGTGTATTTCAGGAACGAGCGGCGGGAAAATGCGAAAGACATGATGGTTCCTCCTTTGTATGGGATCACATATCATTTTGCCAAAACGGCCTTGCCTATACAATAGGCGAAAACCGGGCGGATGTCAATGCTTTTCACAGATTTTTTGAGAAGATCTCACCCGAAAAAAACAGAGGTGAGACGAAATTTCGTCCCAAAAGGTCAGTTGTTCTTCAGGTCGGAAGCGCTCATCACGAAGGTGATGCTCTTGCCGGATGCGAAGGTGGGGTTGTAGGTCACGGTCATCTGCTGCCAGCCGGCGGGCACCATGCAGACCAGCTCAATGTAGCCGGTGCCCTGCGGGGGCAGGCTGGGCACATCGGAGAAGCTCTCCGTGGCGGCGTCGTACAGGGAGACGTAAGCGCCGGCCTCGGCAGCCTGGCCGTCCACGGTGACGGTGAAGTCGGTGGTGGAAGCGGACAGCGCGTGGAAGTAGGGGGCGGTGTTGGCGGCGCGGGAAGCCTCATCGGTCAGGGGATAGGCGGCGTCGATCTCCGCGATGTTCTGTGCGCCGATGGCCATGCTGTCGGTCTTGGAGCGGTTGACAGCCGTGACCAGAACGGCGACATACTGGTGGCCAGCCACATCGGGTGCATCGGACAGCGTGAAGACGCTGGACAGCTGGACGCCCAGGTTGTTCCAGTTGCTGACCTTATCGCCGACCTTCACCTCGACAGAGCCGTTGGAAGACTGGCAGCCGCCCAGCATGGATGCGGCACCCAGTGCAAGCGCGGAAACGCCGGTGACCTTCAGAAAGGCGCGGCGGGAAATCTTGTTCGACATAAAACTGCCTCCTTAATTGGCATAGTCTTTTTCTTCTATGGTTCGTTTATAACATCTTTTGCCGGGAAGTGCAAGCCTTTTGCGGAAAAATTAACACGAGTTTCACACAGGGGCTTACTGCTCCGGGCCGAGGCCCTTGACGCGGGTCTCGCTGGTCTTGACCAGATTTAAGAGGCTGGGGGTATAGAGCGGGAACTCCCGCGTCAGGCTCTCGGTGGTCATGGAGAGGCAGGCCGGGTCCTTGACGCCCTCGCCGACGCCGACGTTCTCACCGGCCAGCAGGGCCTCCACATTGGCCTCGTTCATCCGCATCACGGCCTCGGCATAGCCGGGCCAGCGGCGGGCCTCCACGCTGAACAGGCTCTGGGCGTTGTGCGGCTCCGCAGAGTAGAGCAGGCGGAACATCTTGGCCACGGCCATCATCAGGTAGCTGCTGACCTCGGTGGTCAGGGCCTTGCTGTGGCACTCGCCGATCTTGGCGTACAGCACGTTCAGGCTGTTGGAGATCAGCTTTTTGTTCATGGTGGGCAGCACACTGCCGTGATAGATGTTGTCCTTCATCTTGTCGGGGTTGGGCAGCTCATCGGCGGTCAGCATCATGCCGTTGCGCTCGGCCGAGCGGCCCAGCAGATAATCGCAGGACACATTATAGTAATCTGCAACACGGACCACGAAATCCAGACCGCACTCGCGGATACCCTTTTCGTAGTGGGAGAGCAGCGCCTGTGAGACGCCGAGGTCTTCCGCTGCCTGTTTCTGGGTGATGCCGCGTTCCTTGCGCAGCAGCTTGATGATACGATTGAATTCCATGATCTTTGGCTCCTCAGTGAAAAATGAGACTTCTTTGATTTTTGGTTTACAGCATGTTGATTATACACAACGGAAAACGACTTGTAAAGCAAGCAAAATGACGGAATTTTTTGACGAATTTCGTCATTTTTGTCAAAGCTCTTGCTCTGACTACCATATCTATGCTAAACTAAGGGGCAACTGGTATATATTTTGTGCCGCGCCGGGATCGTGAAAATTGCGCCCGGCGTGAAGAAACGGGCACAATGAGACGATCTTTGCGAAAATCGAGGTGTTTTGACCCATGAAAACATTCAAACTGCATCTGATCCGCCACGGCATCACGGCGGGCAACCTCCAGGGGCTGTACATCGGCAGCGGAACGGACATCCCCCTGTGCGACGAAGGCCGCGCCCAGCTGGCCGACCTGAAGGAGCGGTTCGAGTACCCCCAGGTGGACACCGTGTTCTCCTCGCCGCTGATGCGCGCCGTGGAGACGGCGAACATCCTCTTCCCCAACGCGGCCCATCAGTTCTCGGTCCACGACCTGCGGGAGGCGGGCTTCGGCGTCTTTGAGAACCACCCCGTGAAGGAGCTGGTCAAGGACGAAGACTTCAAGAAGTGGATCACCCCCGGCTCCGGCTTTGTGCCCGAAGGCGCGGAGCCGACCGAAGCGTTCCATGCCCGCTGCTCGGAGACGCTGCTCAAGCTGTTTGAGTATATGATCCGGATGGACGTTACCGAGGCGGCCTGCGTGACCCACGGCGGCGTCATCATGAGCATGCTCAGCCAGCGGGCCCTGCCCTCCCGCCACCCGGAACAGTGGATGGCAGACCCCGGCTGCGGCTACACTGTCCAGACGGACGTTCAGCTCTGGATGCGGGACCGTCTGGTGGAGGCCATCGACATCGTGCCCTTCGGCTATGCCGATACCCTGCGCGGCCAGGCGGAGTCCGAGGAAAACGAGGCATACGAGTAAATACACGGTAAAATTCCGGGCAAAGACCTTGACAGGCTGTCCGGAATTTACTATTGTATAGAGAGAACTATTTTTCCGCTGTTAGGAGGAATCCCCGATGTCACAATCTCTGTCCCGCCGCTCGTTCCTGAAATGTGCCGGCTCTGGTGCAGTCAGTCTGGCGGCTGCCCTGCTCACCGGTGTTTCGGCTGCGGCGCTGGCCCCCTGCTACGAGGGCGAACCGGCCCTGCTGGACGGCAAGGCCGCTGTGGAGCTGCTGGGCTATGCCCCTGCGCCGGAACTGGGCAGCACTCTGGTGTATCTGTCGGTGGAGAACCTCTCGGCAAAGGCGCTGGCCGTGGGCACGAGCTATCTGCAGAGCCGCGAGATGACCACGACCGAAGAGCTGTACCGCCTGGGCACCGGCTTAACGGCCGTCTGCGACGGCCATCCTGTGCGCTGCGGCAGCTTTGCAGCCCCGCTCTATGGCGAGAACGCGGCAGATGCCTCGGCCTTTACGCTGAATCTGGCCGCAGGGCGCGGGGCCATGCTCCACTGCTTCTGCGAGACGCCGGAGGACTGGAACACGCTGGAGCTGACCTACCAGCCCGATTTTGCCTCTGGCCAGACGATGCACTTTGTGGTGCGCCGGGACATGGACGAAGTCCAGCTGGGTGCGGTGCCCACGACCCCTGCCGAGGTCGGCAGCGTCGTAGACCTGTAATGAGATGACAAAAAAAGATCCCTCGTGCATGGCACGGGGGATTTTTGCTGTCTGTCAGGGGGCCGATGCGGCGGTCAGGGCTTCCCCGGCGGAATTGGTCACGGTGAGTTCCTGACCGGTCAGGCTGGAAACGAGGGCCAGATAGCTCCGGCCAGCCAGCAGGTTGAAGGGCCGGCCGTCGGCGTCATAAAAGGCGAAGGTGGAGTCGCTGCCCTGAGTCCAGGTCAAGGTCCACAGATGCCCGCCGTTGAGCCAGACGCCGCCGCCCATGCTCAGGTCGTAGTCCAGCGTGAGGCCATCGTCCCGCAGGGAAGAGGCGCTGAACAGGATGAGCAGGTTGTCAAAACCGGCCTGCTGGCTGTTGTTGGCATCCAGCTGGGGGGTGCCGTCGGCATGGAGCATTTTGTAGGTGCCGCTGTCAGCGTCGTAAACAAAGCCGGTGGCGTTGTCCGCACCGAACTGGACCTGAACGCGGACGGCATCGGCAGCGGAGGCGTCGGGCAGCTTGCCTTCCGTCTGCTGGGACAGCAGCGGCGGGACGGACAGGGTGGGGGATGCTTCGCTCTCCCCGGCGGCGCTGGAAGCGGCGTCGGTCAGGCGGGACTCCGACAGGGCGGAGGAGATGTTCAGGCTGCGCAGCACCCCGGCCAGCGCATTGCCGCTGGTGCGCCACAGCGGGCGGCTGGTCCAGGTGGTGTCGCAGGTGAAGGCGTTGGTGCCCACTTCCAGCGCATCGACCGCGCGCAGGGAGTAGTAGTCCAGATAGTTCTGGTCAAAGGCGCCGCCGCCGCGCTGGACGGGCAGCACCTGCTGCCCCACGAGCAGCCGCCAGTAAAGGTCCTGCCCGGCGGCCACCGGGCCAACCTGCGGCACGGCATCCACGGCCGGGTAGACCAGGCACAGGCTGGTGGCGCTCTGGGGCTCGGTCAGAGCTTCCAGCACCAGAGATGCCGAGGAAAGCCCCCACTGGGTGGTGCTGGACGTCTCGTTCTCGATCGTGACGGCCACCGGGCGCTGCCCCGGCCAGAGCGCTTCCTGCCCGGTGAGCGGGTCAGTGGGAGCCGCCGAAGAGGCGGTGTCCGCAGCGGGAACGCAGCCGGTCAGCAGCGCGGCGCAGAGCGCAAGGCACAAAGCAGTCCGCTTCCAAAATTTCATCTTGTTCCTCTTCTGTCCCGCAGCGCGGGGCTGGTCTTACTGATAGCTGAAGTTGCTCCACTCATCGTTGTCCACAAGAGCGAAGTAGGTCTTGCCCCGGTTCAGGGTCATCTCTTCGCCCGCGTCGGTGTAGAGCCGGATGGGATGGGTGGGATGCCCCTTCTCCCAGCGGCCCGTCTGAACGCCGCCGCTGGTGAAGAGATAGGCCTGTCCGCCCTCGACGTACTGGACTTCCTGCACATCGTGGGAGTCGCCTGCGTAGGCGGCGATGTTGGCAAAGCAGACCACAACGTTCGCGAAGGTCAGCTGTTTGCCGGTCAGCTCGTCCACCGCAGCCTCGAATTTCTTGGTGCGGCTGCTGTACATGGACATCTTATAGTTCCGGTTCCAGCTGTTGTAGGCAAAGCTCGTCTTATAGCTGGCCGAGTGGGTGATGAGGATGCTCCGGGCCGAGGGCGCGTCGGCCAGGTCGTTCACGGCATCGGTGCGGTAGTCGGCAAAGCGGAAGAAGGTGCCCTCGTACGGATAGGTCAGACCAATGCCGGCGTCAGCAGCCGCCTGTTTGATCTCCTTGGCCGAGGTGAACTCGGTGTGCTCGTAGGCGACGTTCTCATTTCGCTTGATGCGGTGGGCCACATGCGGATGGACCGGCGTGTTGAAGTAATTTTTGCCGCCGATGTTCAGGCCGGAGTAGTTGTACACGTGGATGAACTGGGTGCAGAAGATGCTCTCGCCGTCGTGGTAGTACAGTGCATTCCAGGGCATGAGCAGCTGCAGGAACTGGTCGCGGCCGGAGCGGATGGGGCCGATCTCCGGGATGTTGTTCACATTGGAATAGAGCGCGCAGAAGCGGGTGATGCCGCCCTCGACCTTGCTCTCGATGAGCAGGTCGGCCGAACCGATGCCGCGCTGCGGGCGGGCGTTCTGCCGCTCGGAATTGCAGATGTTGTTGACCATGACGCCCACGATGCGGCCGTCGGTGCTGCGGGCCTCGCCGGTCAGCGGGTCGGCGTCGTAGGCAGGCAGCGCGCTACCCGCGGCCTCCGGCTGTTCGACGCCCGGCAGCGAGGACGCCGCCAGCTCAGACGATGCAGCGGCCTCGCTGGACGCCGCCGAAGACGCTGCCGAAGACGCTGCCGAAGAGGCGTCAGACGAAGGCACACGCAGCACCTTTTTCATCCAGTTGGGCAGGCAGCCGCCAAGGCTCGCATTCCCGGTGGGGGCGCAGCCGGTCAGGGTCAGCCAGGCCGCAGTCAGACCTGTGTAACGAAGTACGGACCGTCGAGAAATTTTCATCAGAAAAAGACCTCCTATCGCAGCGGCCTGTGTGCACACGGCACGGCCGGGACCATCGTGAACGATACTTGATTTGATTGTACTGATTCTTACCGGATTTGTAAAGGGAAAGTTTGCGTCCGGCACGGCCCATTTTTGTGAAAGAAAGTTTTTTGCCGCGAAGCCTTGCTTTTTGGCCGCAGTTGTGGTAATATTATACGGCAATATTTCTGATATTGTACAAATACTGTATGCGCTCGTAGCTCAGCCGGTAGAGCATCTGACTTTTAATCAGAGGGCCAGGGATTCGAGTTCCCTCGAGCGCACCAAAATCCCACGAAGAATCGTAAGATTCCTCGTGGGATTTTCTTTTTATACGCCATTTGCACGGTCTCTGCACGGTTTTCACATCACCGCCGAAGATCATCAGCTGGTAGGTGGCGCTGGAATGCCGCAGACCATGGAACACGATGCGGGTGAACTCCGGGTGCGTATGCAATAGCGTTGAATTGCATATCGCAAATATGCTGTTTGAATGTTTCTTGCCTTGCGATCAAGAAAGCATTTCCGCTAAACACTCTACATTGAAAATGCAACCGTACACTGCTATAATAAAATTGTGATATTATCACCAAAAATTCAAGATGCAAAGCGTTTGCGATTAGCAAACATTCAGGAGGAGCGCATGGTAACAGGAGCCATTAAAAATAAGGTAGACAAGATCTGGACGGACATCTGGGCAGGCGGCATCACCAATCCGCTGACCGTCATTGAACAGCTGACCTATCTCATGTTCATCCGGTCGTTGGACGAGAAAGAGCTTGCCACCGAAGATTTTGAGAACATGGCGGGCGAAAAGATGGAGCACATCTTCCCGGCCGGCGAAGCGGGACAGTCTATGCGGTGGAGCCGCTTCAAGGATAAAGATTCCCGCGAAATTTTCCTGACCATGCAGCAGCGGGTGTTCCCTGCCATCAAAAAGATGAAGTATGGTCGTCTGCCGGATTTTGATGCAAATGGCGAACTGGTGGAGATCGAGGACGACCCCACCCACCCGGACGAGGGAAACACCGCCTTTGCGCGGTATATGGACGATGCCATGTTCCTGATCCCCACGCCGCAGGTGCTGCAGAAGATCATCACCGGGCTGGAGGATCTTTACACCCACGACATTGCCGACCTTGATATGCAGGGCGACCTGTATGAGTATATGCTGGGCAAGCTGGCAACCGCAGGGCAGAACGGCCAGTTCCGCACGCCCAAACACATCCGCGACATGATGGTGGAGCTGGTGCAGCCCACGCCGGACGACTTTATCTGCGACCCCGCCTGCGGCACGGCGGGCTTTCTGGTGTCCAGCGCGCAGTACCTCCGCGCCCACTACGAGGACAGCATGACCCCGGAGCAGTGGCAGCATTTTGCCGGCCCGATGTTCACCGGCTTTGACATGGACCGCACCATGCTGCGCATTTCGGCCATGAACCTGATGCTCCACTCCATCACAAACCCGGAGATCGACTACAAGGACAGCGTGTCGAAGCAAAACTCCATTTGCAGCAAGTACACCATTTGTCTGGCGAACCCGCCGTTCAAGGGCACTGTGGATGCCGAGAGCATCAACGACGACCTGAAAGCCGTCACCAACACCAAAAAGACAGAATTGCTTTTCCTTGCGCTCTTCCTGCGGATGCTCAAAACCGGCGGACGCTGCGCCTGCATCGTGCCGGATGGCGTGCTGTTCGGTTCCAGCAAGGCGCACCAGAGCATCCGAAAGGAACTCATTGAAAACCACCAGCTGCGGGCGGTCATCTCCATGCCCTCCGGCGTGTTCAAGCCCTACGCAGGCGTGTCTACGGCGGTGCTGGTGTTTACCAAGACCGGCGCGGGCGGCACCGACAAGGTGTGGTTCTACGATATGAAAGCTGACGGCTTCTCGCTGGACGACAAGCGCACCGAGGTGAAGGAAAACGACATCCCGGACATCATCGCCCGGTTCCATAACCTTGACGCCGAAACCGACCGCAAGCGCACCGAGCAGAGCTTCTTTGTGCCCAAAGCGGAAATTGCCGCCAATGGGTACGATTTATCCATCAATAAGTACAAAGAGACCGAGTATGTGCCGGTGGAGTATCCCTCGACCACGGAAATTCTGGCCGACCTGCATGAGCTGGAAATGGAGATCACCAAGGGTCTGGCAGAGTTGGAGGAGATGGTGTGATGGAAAAAGGATTATGTGAACTGTGTAATCCCAAGCAATGGAAAACAGTCTCGACATCTGAACTTACATCGACTGGCTACCCTGTTTATGGTGCGAATGGTGTAATTGGTTACTACAGCAATTACAATCATGAAAAAGAAACTCTTTTGATAACATGCCGTGGAGCAACTTGTGGCACGTTGAATATTTGCAAACCTTTTTCGTATATAAACGGAAATGCAATGGCATTGGATGATTTGTCGGATGAGATTGATATAAAATATCTGTATTATTTCTTGTTATCTCGTGGTCTAAGTGACACAATCACCGGTTCTGCCCAACCGCAAATCGTCAGACAATCGCTAAAAAATGTCAGGGTTATATATCCGGACTTGAATGCTCAAAAACGCATTGTATACGTCTTGGGTAAAGCGGATAGGCTTTTATCTATTCGCAAACAGCAACTTGCTAAACTGGACGAGTTGGTAAAGGCACGGTTTGTGGAAATGTTTGGAAATCCAATAGAGAATACGATGAATTGGCCAAAAAAGCTATTGCGAGATATCACAACAAAAATCGGGTCGGGAGCAACGCCAAAAGGTGGAAGAGAAAGCTATCCCAATGCGGGAGTCTCTTTGATTCGTAGTATGAATGTATATGACGGACAATTTCTGTATAAAGACCTTGCACATTTGACAGACGAACAAGCAACGCAGCTTAATGGAGTAACGGTTGAAGTGGAAGATGTCTTAGTTAATATTACAGGTGCGTCTGTTGCACGGTCATGTGTGGTTCCGAAGGACGTATTGCCTGCTAGAGTAAATCAGCATGTGGCAATAGTTCGGTGCAACAGAGAACTATTAAATCCTATTTTTACAAATAAAATGTTTATAAATAACGAGTTCAAGAAAACACTTTTAAGCATTGGTGAATCTGGTGGAGCAACAAGACAGGCGATAACAAAGAAACAACTAGAAGAACTCTCAGTTGTTGTTCCTCCTCTTTCTATTCAAAATGAATTCTCCACCTTTTCGGAGTGCATAGACCAGCAGAAGCAGACCGTACAACAGAGCCTTGAAAAGTTGGAACTGATGAAAAAGGCACTGATGCAGGAATATTTTGGGTAACTCCCCCAGTCGCCTGCGGCGACAGCCCCCTCACGGAGGGAGCCTTGACGCAGCCGCAAGGCAAAAGCCTCCCTCCTTGAAGAAGGTGGCACGGCGCAGCCGTGACGGAGGGAGTCACACAAAATCGGCTAAAATCCTGAATTTCGCGTTGAAACAAGAATTATTTCCTACAAAAGATTGATGCAAGCACGACTTTATGCTACAATAAGGAAAAAATTGGAATTTATTGATGTGAAAGGAGTCCTCGCTATGAATCCGTACAGCAATCAAAGTTTTAATCCGATTTACGGTGGTTCGAGTTGTCATCCATCAAATCAATCAATAAACCAAGACGAAGAAGTTAAAAAAGCCGTAAGGCTGATGTGTGATCTTGTGGATTCGATGAATAAGTTGGATTCAAATCATCAGCAACAGGCATTGAGTGAATGCGTGAAAATCGAGATGCTAAAAACCATCCTGAAAATGTAACTGAGGATAAGTTTTAAGAGGTAGCATAATGACAGAAGCTATTTGGGTTGCGATTATTGGAGCTGCTGCTGTAGTTGCAGCGGCAGTTATTGGGCTGTTCAAAAAAAGTGATAAGGCAGAATCGAAAAAGAAAGCAACTGTGAATCAATCTTTTAATGTGAGCGGGGATCACAATACTGTTGTCGGAATTAGAAACGATAAAAAGGAGAAATAAAATGTGTGATACTGTGAATACAAACCAAAATGCACAATTCGGTTCACATGACAACAGTTTTATCGCACAACAAATTAATAATTATGGAGTTCCGGCCGAACAAGTACCTGGAATGATAATAGATGCAACATTTAAATTGTTTCATCAGTATTTTCCTCAACTGCAAAAAGAGGCATTAGAGGAAGTTCACCAAATGCTTGAGACAAAATTAAAGAGTATTCCTCCAGAAAATATTGTTCCGCCAGCGGCAAGAATTGCGATTCCAGCCTTACAAAACGCAAGTATTACAGAAGAACACAACATTAGAGAGCTTTATGCCAATTTGCTTTCTAATTCTATGAATAAGGTTGTCAAGGATGGTGTACATCCCGCGTATGTGGAAATAATCAAGCAGCTTTCACCTGATGAGGCCAAAATTTTATATTACATGAAGAATCATCCAACGATTCCAATTATTAGTATCCGTGCGGAAAACAAGGAACATGGAGGAGTTACAGTCATTAGTAATTTCACTAATGTTGGAAGTCTTGTAGGATGTGAAAATTCAAATCGAACAGATGAATATTTAGATAATATCGAACGTTTAGGATTGGTGAAAAATATGGGAGAGCTCGCTTCTCTTACAGATAAGACCCTCTATAAGCCCTTAGAAGAAGACCCATATATATTATGGCAGATGGATGAAATAAGAAAAAATACAATTTTAAATATTCCCAAAATCAAACAGGGATATGTAGAACTAACAAATTTCGGAAAATCTTTCTGTCAACTGTGTTGCGCAATTAACAATGTGATAACCGTTGTAATTAAATAAATTGGAAAGGAGCCCTCCCCATGTCCAACTTCTCCTATCTCTCCACCCACCCCGAATATTCCCTTTTCGCCAATTCTGCCATCGAGGCCGAGAAAGTGTTCTCCACCTCCCCGGCGATGTGCGCGGTGGGGTGCCGGAAAGCGTTGGAGCTGGCGGTGAAGTGGGTGTATGCGGCAGACAAAACCATCACGATGCCCTACAAGGACAACCTGCAATCCCTGCTGCATGAGCCAAGTTTCCGGTTCGCGGTGGACCGGGACGTGTGGAGCGTGCTGCCCAGCATCGTGAAGGCGGGCAATCTGGCGGTACATACAGGGCATAGTGTGTCGGCGGCGGATGCAGTGTTCAGCCTGCGCGGGCTGTTCGACTTCATCCAATGGGTGGATTACTGCTACGGCACGGACTATGTGGAGCGCTCCTTTGATGAAACAGCCATCCCCGGTGAAAAGGTAACACTGGACGAAAAGAAGATCCGGGAACAGGAAAGCCTGCTGACCCAGAAAGATGCCGAGCTGGAAGCGTTACGCAAACAGGTGGAGAGCCTTTCGGCGGCGTACACGGCCAGCAAACAGCAGAACCAGCAGAGCCGCAGTTTCACCGCCGCCGACCTGACCGAGGCCGAGACGCGGCAGAAGATCATCGACATCGACCTCAAGGCCATGGGCTGGAAATTCACCGGGCCGGACGCCGATGTGCGCACCGAGTACGAAGTGGACAACATGAACGGTGTGCTGGGGCAGAAGGGCTATGCGGACTATGTGCTGATGGGCAAAGACGGCTTGCCGCTGGCGGTCATTGAAGCCAAGCGCAGCACCAAAGACCCCAACATCGGGCGCAAGCAGGCTCAGCTTTATGCAGACTGTCTGGAGCAGAAGTTTGGCCGCCGTCCGATGCTGTTTACCACCAACGGCTACACCACCTATTTCTGGGATGAGCAGAGCGGCCCGCAGCGTGCTGTGAGCGGGGTGTTCTGCAAGGACGACTTGCAGAAGCTGATGAACCGCCGCACCGAGAAAAAGCCGCTGGACACCATCGAAATTGACGATAAAATCACCGATCGCTACTACCAGAAAAATGCCATTCGGGCAGTCTGCGCCCACATCGCACAGGGCTTCCGGCGCAATCTGCTGGTCATGGCGACAGGCACAGGCAAGACCCGCACCGCATCCAGCCTGACCGATGTGCTGAGCCGCGGCGGTCATGTGACCAACGTGCTCTTTCTGGCCGACCGCACCGCGCTGGTCAAGCAGGCAAAGGACGACTTCAAGAAGTATCTGCCCGACCAGTCGCTGTGCAACCTGTGCTCCTCTAAGGACGATAAGGCCGCGCGCATCGTGTTTTCCACCTATCCCACCATGCTCAACGCCATCGACAACGCCAAGACCAAGGACGGCGTGCCGCTGTTTTCGCCCGCCCACTTTGACCTTATCATCGTGGATGAGAGCCACCGCAGCATTTTCAAAAAATACCGCGCCATTTTTGATTATTTCGATGCGATTCTGGTGGGTCTGACCGCCACCCCGAAAACCGATGTGGACCGCAACACCTACGACTTTTTCGAGATGGAGCACGGCATCCCCACCTACGCCTACGATTACGACACGGCGGTCTACACCGACCATGTGCTGGTGCCTTACTACAACTACGAGGTCAAGACGAAATTCACAGAAGAGGGCATCCACTACGACCAGCTTTCACCGGAGGATAAGGCCCGCTACGAGGACGATTTTGCCGAGGACGACACCCTGCCCACCTTCATCCCGTCCGAAAAGCTGAATAAGTTCATCTTCAACGCCAACACCGTGGACACGGTGCTGCAAGACCTGATGGAACGGGGTATCCAGACGGCGGGCGGCGACCGCATCGGCAAGACCATCATCTTTGCCCAGAACAAGCGCCACGCGGAGTTTATCCGGGAACGCTTCGGCAAGCTCTACCCGCAGCTGGAGACCCAGTATCCGGGGTTCATCCAGCGGGTGGTCTGCGATGATGCCTATGCACAGTCCATCATTGACGATTTCAAGCAGCCGGACAAGCCGCCGTTTATTGCGGTTTCGGTGGATATGATGGACACGGGCATTGATGTGCCGGAGTGCGCAAATCTGGTGTTCTTCAAAAAAGTACGCAGCAAAACGAAGTTCTGGCAGATGATCGGCCGTGGTACGCGGCTCTGCCCATCCCTTGCCTGCGTGGATGCCATCGACGGCGAATATACGGGCAAACGGCGTTTTCTGATCTTCGACTACTGCGGCAACTTTGAATTTTTCCGTCAGAAGCCCAACGGCTATGAGGGCACGGACACCCAGAGCCTGTCCGAGAGCATTTTCTGCAAGCAGGTGCGCATTGCTGCGGCCTTGCAGGATGGAGCCTATGCGGACGAAAAACACCAGAACTGGCGTAAAATTTTAACAGAAACCTGCCGTGCCGAAGTAGGAGCGTTGAACCCGGAACTGGTATCTGTGCGGCTGCACCGACAGGCCGTGGAACACTATCAAAAGCCGGAAGCCTTTGTCCGCCTGACCGAAACGGACAAGGGGACGCTGATGAAAGAGGTGGCACCGCTCATCTCGCTGGACGATAAGGACGAGGCCGCCAAGCGATTCGATAACTTTGTGTATGGCTTGCTGCTCTGTGAACTGGAAGGTCTGCCGGGGCTGGGCCGCGCCCAGAAACAGTTGCGCAATACAGCGGCATTGCTGGAAGGGAAGGCTACCATCCCGCAGGTGCAGGCAAAGCTGTTCCTCATTCGGGAGGTGCAGACAGACGAATTTTTGACCTCGCATGATCTGCTCCGCTTTGAGGAAATGCGGCAGGAACTGCGGGAACTCATCAAGTTTCTGGTGGAGGGCGGCGAGGGGCAAAAGCCTGTCTACACGGCCCTTGCCGACCCGGTACTGGAACAGACCGAGGGCAAAACGCTGGATTCCGGCTACGATTTCGGCGAGTACCGGGAACGTGTGAACCGCTACATCATGGAGCACCGCAGCGATACGCTGGCCATCCACAAGCTGACCCAGAACATTCCGCTTTCTCAGGGTGACTATACCGAGCTGGAACATATCTTTACCTGTGAGCTGGGCAGCAAAGAGGACTATGCACGGGAGTTTCGGGATACACCCTTTGGTCTGCTGGTGCGTAAAGTGGCAAAGCTGGACCACGATGCTGCCATGCAGGCATTTTCCAAGTTCATCAACGATGAATCGCTGAATGCAAAGCAGATCGCATTTGTGCAGAAGGTCATTCATTACATCGAGCAGAACGGTTATGTGGAAAGCAAAGCGGTTCTGATGAAACCACCCTTTGACCAGCCCATTTTGTTTACCCGCCTGTTTGATGGCAAAACGGGCGGAGAACTGATGGATACGATCAATTCGGTGAAAGAGAATGCCACCCATGTGACCGCATAAAGCGGTGGAATGTACTGATAAAAACCGGTATAATACGCTTGAACTATATTAGGACTTAGAGCGTCATGTGGAAGTAGCCCAGAAGCCGACTTTCTACTCAGATTCGGATTTCTTTATCGTTACGCTGCCGAATAGAAGTGTAGCGACTCCGGCACAGATCAGTATGGAAAGTGTGGCAAGTGGTGCGGAAAGTGCGGAAACCTCTGCGGAAAGTGCGGAAACTTCTACAATGCTCCACGGAATGAGTACGGATGCCGAAGTGAGTGAACTTTGCAATAGGCTGGATAATACCAGGCTGACTGCAAGTACAAAAGAACGGGCGCTTGAACTTTTCAAGAGATATCGGTATCAATATCAGTTCCGCAGCATAAACGTTGCACAGCTATATGGCGTTCAGAAATCTCGTGCATAGGAAAAAGCAGTCTTGAGCATGGCGTGGACTTCCCGGATGGAAGCACCCGTCAGAAACTGCCGCTTCTGCTTGTCGGTGAGCGTTTGCTTGACACCCTGCTTATACAGCCCGCGCGGTGTCCGGCTCAGCGTGGCGTAGAACTGTTCAAGGTCATGCGTCTGAACCTTCTGAATCTGTTTCTTGCCGAGATGCGACTTTTTATGCTGCTCTGCTTTTGAAGAAAGCGGCCGTGACTACCGTGCATACCAACGTTCTCGAACGCTCCTGAAAAAAGAGCGTGTACATATCAAAACACAGGACACGGTGGTTCTGTATGAACGCTTGCCGAAAAATCTCGATTAACAAAACGATGCCCACTCACTCATGGAAAAACCATGGGCGGGTGGGTATCATTTTCTTTGCAAATAAAAGGGAAATCTACAACACCGTGGTGCTGTCCAATGTTCCTTGCGACTGATTTTATCGTTGTCCGCCAACCTCAGGCTCCTATGTCCTGCATCGCTTTCGGGTTTTATCGCTGCTCGCCAGCCTCAAGCCCTTACGTCTTGCATCAGATCGGATTTTAGGTGTCAGCCACACCAGCGGAGTGACGTCCGCTTTCCTGTTTATAGTATATTCGTGCTGGCCGTCGATCTGCCCAGCGGCATCAACACCGATACGGATGAGGCCGCCGAGAGAGCCGTCCGCGCAGACCTGACCGTGACGTTTGACAGCTGCAAGCCCCTGCACACAGCTCCAAGCTCCGCACCCTTCTGCGGTGAGATTGTCTGTGCCGACATCGGCATCCGGGACGAATGGCACCCGGCAGGTCTTGCACAGCTTTAAACGCGGAATTTTGCCCTTACAAAAAGCACTTTCCCTTATTTGCATTGCAAATAAGGGAAAGTGCTTTTGTCTTGAGTAGCTTGAGCGAGTGACAACCACCAGCTAAGCTGGTGGAGTAAAAATGCTTTAGCTACAAGATTCGAGCGAAGCGAGATGACAAAGAAATTGTCATCTTAGAAGATGCACTTTATGATACTGCTCGTTAGAGCGGTAGGGCAAGTAATGCAGATGAAAGATGCTTGCTCGTGGCCCCTTGCAGGGGCTTTGCCAGTAAGGTGCCCTTCTAGGGCTTACTCAAGCCACCGGCTCAGCCGGTGGTTTTGACTGCTCACTATGAGGTTACTATCGCAAAGGATACGGTCAACTCCCAATAGCGAAAAGATAATACGGCAGCCTTCACTTTTTCAGCACTACGCACTCATAGGGGCGCAGCGTGTCTGCAGTGTCAGGGTAGTTACCCAGCAGTTTCTCGGCATCGGTCCAGCCTACGGGCAGGGGCTTGGCAATTTCCCGCTCCCGCAGGTTGCAGAGAACCAGCAGCTCCGTCTCGCCGTCGTACCGGCGATAGGCTAACAAATCCGCGTTGTCGGGGTACAAGAACTCGATTTTTCCCGCACTGATGACCGGCATTTTCTTGCGCAGGGCCACCAGCGTTTTGTAAAAGCTGCGGATGGAATCCGGGGCGTCCATTTGGGCAGCGGCGTTGATGGCCTTGTAGTTGTCGGCAATGCCGATCCACGGCGTACCGGTGGTAAACCCGGCGTTCTCGCTCGCGTCCCACTGCATCGGGGTGCGGCTGTCGTCGCGGCTGCGCTGGGCGATAATCTCCAGCGTCTCGGCCTCGGTCTTGCCCTGCTCTCGCAGGATCCTGTAGTAGTTGCGGCTCTCGACGTCGCGGTACTGCTCGATTTTCGTGAAGTGCGGATTCGTCATGCCCAGCTCCTCACCCTGATAAATGTACGGTGTGCCGCGCATAAAGTGGATGGCCACCGCCAGCATCTCGGCGCTTTCCTTCCAGTAGGTCGTGTCGCTGCCAAAGCGGCTGACCGCACGGGGCTGGTCGTGGTTGCACCAGAACAGCGCATTCCAGCCGTTGTGCTCCTGCATTCCTTCCTGCCAGGTCTGGAACAGCTTCTTCAGCGCCATGTGGTCAGGCTGCATCAGTTCCCACTTCTGACCATTCTTGTAATCCACCTTCAGGTGGTGGAAATTGAAGCACATCGTCAGCTCGTGGTTGCCCTCAGCGGTGTAGCCGATGCAGTTTTCCAGCGTGGTGGAGGACATTTCGCCAACGGTTATCATACCGTCGATGCCGCCCGCGGCGACCAGCTCCTTCAGGTACTTGTGGACGTTGCAGCCATCGGTGTAGAACCGCCGTCCATCGCCCTCAAAATCGTCCTCATAGACCTCCGGCTTGGAGATGACGTTGATGACGTCGAAACGGAAACCCTTGATGCCCTTCGCCTTCCAGAAGCGCAGGATGTCGGCCATTTCCTCCCGCACGGCGGGGTTCTCCCAGTTGACATCGGCCTGCATCACATCGTACAGGTGCAGATACCACTTGCCCAGTCGGGGTACATACTCCCATGCAGGACCGCCGAATTTGGAAACCCAGTTGGTGGGACAGCGGTCCGGCGTGCCGTCTTTGAAGATGTAGTAATCCTGATATTTCTTATCTCCGGCCAGCGCCTTTTTGAACCACTCGTGTTCAGTAGAGGTATGGTTGAACACCATGTCCAGCATCAGGCCGATGCCGCGCCTGTCCGCCTCGCGGATAAGCTCCTCCAGATCCTCCATCGTGCCGTAGCGCGGGTCAACGGCACGGTAGTCGGCCACATCATAGCCGTTGTCGCGCTGGGGCGAGGGGAAGAACGGCGTCAGCCAGAGATAGTCAACGCCCAGGTCGGCGAGGTAGTCCAGTTTCGCGGTGACGCCCTTCAAATCGCCGAAGCCGTCACCGTTCGAATCCATGAAGGATTTCGGGTAAATTTGGTAGACAACTTTATCTTTAAAATCATTCATGGTACACACCTCACAAAATCAGGCAACGCCTTTTTTCCTGCCGACGATGACGGTCAGCACAAAGGGGACGACGATGGCAATGGCCATGCACAGCGCAAAGCTGAGCATATAGGCGGGCTGGATCGACAAAAT
>OHDN01000244.1_pt1 | contig 39857 bp, 31 predicted proteins | sample 1566971 | NCBI WGS metagenome assembly OHDN01 (sample SAMEA3879538, study PRJEB24766) | human gut metagenome | biome: human-associated habitat; feature: feces | place: USA | collected 1985/1987
ACCCGACGCGAAGCGTTGGGGAGGGCATGGAATGCCCTTTGACCCGCCGGGAAAAGCTCCCGGAGATGCGGCCTTTTCTGCATCTCAGTATGGCCTTAACATCTCCCCGGTCGCAAGGTCGTAGAACGGCAGGCGGTTCTCCTCCCGCATGGAAAAATACTCCGTCTCGGTCAGGATGATGTGGTCCCGCAGAAGAACATGGACGAGCCCCAGCGCCCGGACGATGTTCTCGGTGGCCTGGATGTCCTCCCGCGAGGGCAGCGCCACGCCGTTTGGGTGGTTGTGGCAGAGCACGACCCGGTCGGTGCCGCCCTTCAAGGCTGCCGCCACCACGTCTTTGATAGCAAGGCTCACCCGGTCGCTGGTGCCGTCCTTGAGCCAGAGCGTCGCCCGGACCCGGCTGCGGCTGTCCAGCGCCAGCAGAAGGGCGCGCTCCTGCGCGGCCCCGGCAAACAGGCCCATCAGGTGTTCCGCCAGCTGTTCCGTCGTCTTCAGGCAGCCGTTTCTGCCGGTGCGGCACTGGGTATAGTATCGGCAGACATCGGGCATCAGATGCAGCATCCGGGCCGTGGCCGGGCCAACGCCCTCCACCGTCATCAGGTCTTCCTCCGAGGCATCCAGCACCCCGGCAAAATCACCGAAGCGGTCGATGAGCTCATGGGCCATCCGGTTCGTGTTCTTCCGCGCGTTGGTGATGTACAGCAGGCATTCCAGCGCCTCGTGCGGTTCCAGGCTGGCAAAGCCGTTCTCTGCCACCCGGCTGCGCATCCGCCTGCGGTGCCCGGTATGGATCTTTGAATCTTCCGCCATAAGTCGGCTCCTTTCGCGCGCTTTCTCCTCTTAATAGTACCCGATTTTCTGCAAAACACAAGGGCCCGGCCTAAATTTTCGCGTTGACTTCAGAAAACGAGTAGTTTATTATAAGGTTATCGCATCCATGCGCGGCCCATCCGCGCTTCAACATGAGGAACAGAACAAGAATGAAACAATACACTGCGACCGCCAACGACGACGGTGTGCGGCTCTCCCGCTTTGTACAGAGCGTGACCCGCGATCTTCCCACGAGCCTGCTGTACAAGAGCTTCCGCAATAAGCGCATCAAGGTCAACGGCAAAAAAGGCGCCCCCGAAGACCGCATCCAGGCCGGCGACCTCATCGAACTTTACATCAACGACGAGTTCTTCCCGCCGGAAGGGGCGAAGCCCGCACCGAAAGCCCCCAAAAAGCAGCCCCATCAGCCCAAGGTGACGATCATCTACGAGGACGAGAACATCGCCGTGCTCTACAAGCCCACCCACCTGCTCTGCCACAGCGACCGCACCGGCGACGCGAATCTGGTGGACGCCTTCACCCAGTACCTCGCGCAGAAGGGCGAGTACGACCCTCACGGCGAAAACCGCTTCAAGCCCGGCATCTGCAACCGGCTGGACCGCGGCACCGAGGGTCTGGTCATCGCGGCCAAGAGCTACGCCGCTCTGCGGGACATGAACGAGATCATCCGCACCGATCTGCTCAAAAAGGAATACTACACCATCACCGTGGGCATCCCCCAGAGCGGCCGCTTCACGGCCTGGTGGGAGCACGACGAGAAGAACAACAAGGTCAGCATCCACGCGCACCAGTCTCAGGATGAGCGCCGGAAGCAGATCATCACCGACGTGGACGTTCTGCGCACCGCCGGGCCATTCGCGCTGTGCAGGATCGGCCTCATCACCGGGCGGACGCACCAGATCCGCGCCCACCTCGCCTACCTCGGCAAGCCGGTGCTGGGCGATATCAAATACGGCAACCGCAAGATGAACGAGCGCACCGGCACCAAAACGCAGGCCCTCTGCGCCGTCCGTGTCCGCTTCCTCGATATCCCGGAGGAGAACACCCTGCACTACCTCTCCGGCAAGGTCATCAAGCTGAAAGACCCGCAGATCTTGAAGCAGTTCGACGCGCTGGACCAGAGCAAAGAATAAAAGGAGACTCTCCATGGAAAACCTGAACGCCTATTTCAAAAGTGTCATCGACCAGGACACCGCATCGGTCGTCCTGTGTGACCTGAACCACACCATCGTCTACATGAACCCTGCCGCCATCCGCAATTACGCCAAGCACGGCGGCGCGGCGCTCATCGGCCGCAGCCTGCTCCACTGCCACAATGCCAGCTCGAACAGCCGCATTCAGGAAGTTGTGGACTGGTTCGCGGCCAGCCCGGAGCACAACATCATCTACACCTATCACAACGAAAAGCAGAACAAGGATGTCTACATGGTCGCCCTGCGGGACGCCGACGGCACCCTCATCGGCTACTACGAAAAGCACGAGTTCCGCAGCCCGGAGACGATGGAGCGGTACGCCTTTTAAGAGAAAGCGAGCATTGCCATGCAGAAGATCGACCGTTCCACCTGGCCCCGCGCGGAAAAGTTCGGCTTTTTCTCGGCGGTGTCCCAACCATTTTACAGTGTCACTTTCCGGGTGGATGTGACGAACCTCCACGCCTACACCAAACAGCGCGGGCTCTCGTTTTACTATGCGCTCGTGTATCTCGCGACGAACGCCGTCAATGCCGTGGAGAACTTCCGCTATACCATCCGGGATGGCGAAGTTTATCTGCTGGACGAGCGCATCCCCAGTTTTACCGACCTGAAACCCGGCAGCGAGGATTTTCACATCGTCACCCTGCCGCAGAAAAAAACGCTGGAGCAGTTCTGCGCCGCTGCCAAGGCCCGCAGCGAGGCACAGGCCCACTTCCTCGACCAGGACGACAAAGAGCTGGATGCCCTCATCTATTTTTCCTGCACGCCCTGGTTCGACCTCACGGCCCTGACCAACGAGCGCGATTTTGACCGCGACGACAACATCCCCCGCATCGCTTGGGGAAAGTACGTCCCGGACGGCGCAGGCCGCGAGACGCTGGGGATGTCGGTAGAGGTGAATCACCGCTTCCTCGACGGCATCCACCTCGGCAGATTCTACCAGATGCTTCAGGCGTCCATCGACGCGCTGGAGCCGTGAAAAAGGAGGCTGCGTATGTACCCCACCCGTGAAGAAGCCATTGCCCTGCTGGCGGAGGCCGAGCCGCACAACCCCGGTCCCTGGGGCGACCACAGCCGCACCGCCGCCCACTGCGCGGAGAAGATCGCCGCAGCCGTCGGGCTGGACCCGGACAAGGCGTTCGTGCTGGGTCTGCTGCACGACATTGGCCGCCGCTACGGCAAGCGGCACCTCGGCCATGTGTCGGACGGCTACACCTATATGATGGAGCTGGGCTATGACGAAGTGGCCCGCGTCTGCATGAGCCACTCGTTCAACGACCAATCCCTTGCCAGCTATGTCGGCCACAGGGACACCACACCCGAAGAAACGGCCCTTATTGAGCGGGAACTCGCCACCATGGTCTACGACGACTACGACCGGCTCATTCAGCTCTGCGACTCGCTGGCGGATGCGGCCGGCGTCGTGGATATCGAGGAGCGGATGGCTGATGTCAAACGCCGCTACGGCGATTACCCCCAGAACAAATGGGACATTAACCTTGCCCTGAAAGCTCATTTTGAGCAGCTTGCCGGGCGCAGCATTTATGATGTTGTGGAAAAGGACAGCTACCGTCCTTCCATGTAAGGCAAAAGCCACGCTTTCGCGTGGCTTTTGCTGTTTTTCTTATCGGTCCCACTTGTCGCAGAGGGCGTTGATCTGGTCGGCAAACCTGGCAAGGTCCTTGTTGGCCCCTCCCTCGTTGTGCTCGATGACCCGCAGCAGGCGCTTGCCTGCGCTGACCAGGCGCTGGAAAACCGTGGCGGCGCGGCTGGCACCCTCACTGGGCCGATGCTCGACCCGCACTCTGGTGCCCTCCTGCACACAGACGGCCCCCTCGGCCCCGATGACCCACTGCGCCCCATTGTAGGGCGCACAGGCCGTGAAGCCTTCGTCGGTGAGGGTCTGGGCGAAGATGTTCTCCACCTCATCGTCGCCGTGGACGATGAAGACCCGCTTGGGCTTGGGCGAAAAGGCGTTGATCCACGCCAGCAGGCCGTTTTTGTCCGCGTGGCCGGACAGACCGGTCAGCTGGCAGATCTCCGCCCGCACCTCGATGGCCTCACCGAACAGTTTGACATCGGTAGCGCCTTCAATGAGGGTGCGGCCCAGTGTGCCGACGGCCTGATAGCCCACAAAGAGGATGGTACACTCCGGCCGCCAGAGGTTGTGCTTGAGATGGTGGCGGATGCGGCCGGCCTCGCACATACCGCTGGCCGAGAGGATGACCTTCGGCTCCCGGTCGGCGTTGATCATCCGGGATTCGTCGCTGGTCACGCTGACCCGCAGGCCGGGGCACTGGATGGGGTCGATGCCCTGGGCCAGCAGGGCGCGGGTCGCCTCGTCAAAACAGTCGGGGTCGGTATCCCTGAAGATGCGGGTCGCCTCGATGGCAAGCGGACTGTCGATGTACACCGGGAAATTGCCGTGGCCCTTGACCAGACCTTTTTCCTTGATCTCCCGGATGAAATAGAGCAGCTCCTGTGTGCGGCCCACCGCGAAACTGGGGATGACCACATTGCCGCCCCGGTCGAAGGTGCGCTGCAATATTCTGGCCAGTTCACCGATGTAATCCGGGCGGGGGCCGTGGAGCCGGTCGCCGTAGGTGGATTCCATCACCACATAGTCGGCATCGGTCAGATAGGTCGGGTCCTTGATGAGGGGCTGGTTCTGGTTGCCGATGTCGCCGGAGAAGACGAGCTTGGTGGTGGTGCCGTTCTCCGTCACCCAGATCGCAATGCTGGCCGACCCCAGCAGATGGCCCACATCCACGAACTCGATCACAAGGCCGGGGGCCAGTTCCAGTTTCGTGTTGTAATCCACGCCCCGGAACAGCTTGATGGCCGCTTCGGCATCCTGGACGGTATACATCGGCTCCACCGGCTCGGCACCGGAGCGCTTGCCCTTGCGGTTCTTCCACTCCGCCTCAAACTCCTGGATGTGGGCAGAGTCCCGCAGCATGATGCCGCACAGCTCCACGGTGGGGTTGGTGGCATAGATCCTGCCCCGGAACCCGTTGCGGGCCAGCAGCGGCAGAAGGCCGGTGTGGTCGATGTGGGCATGGGTCGCCAGCACACCGTCGATCTCGCCGGGGGCCACGGGGATAGGCTGGTTTTCATAGGTATCCTTGCCCTGCTCCATGCCGCAGTCGATGAGATAGCGCTGCCCGGCGGCTTCCAGCAGGGTACAGCTGCCCGTCACCTCATGGTTCGCGCCCAAAAATGTCAGTTTCATCCAAAAGCACCTCCTGATCGATGCTCTCTGCCATTCGCACCGCGTCCGCAGCAAGCGAAGCGAGACCGAGAGGTTTTGCACTTGTATTATAACATATTTTCTTTTTCCAATGCGTCCAAATCGCGCCGGGAATATCAAGCAGAACGCCGAATTTTCGAAAAAATTTTTATACAACCTTGACAAACCACCCCCTGCTGATATAAACTTAATTCGTATGACGTAACTTCTACACAGAGATTCAAAATAGAGAGGTTGTATTTTATGGTTCGTAACGATTTGCGCAACGTCGCCATTATCGCTCACGTTGACCACGGCAAGACCACGCTGGTGGACGCCATGCTGCGTCAGAGCGGTGCTTTCCGCGACAATCAGGTCGTGGCCGAGCGCGTCATGGACAGCGGTGATATCGAGCGTGAGCGCGGCATCACCATTCTGGCCAAGAACTGCTCCTGCACCTACAAGGGTGTCAAGATCAACATCGTCGATACGCCGGGCCACGCCGACTTTGGCGGCGAGGTCGAGCGCGTTCTGAAGATGGTCAACGGCGTTCTGCTGCTGGTCGATGCAGCGGAAGGCTGCATGCCCCAGACCCGTTTCGTGCTGCAGAAGGCTCTGCAGCAGAACTTGAGCCTGGTGGTCGCCATCAACAAGATCGACCGCCCCGATGCCCGCATCAAGGAAGTCATCGACGAGGTCCTGTACCTGCTGATGGATCTGGGCGCTACCGATGAGCAGCTGGACTGCCCCATCCTGTTCTGCTGCGGCCGTCAGGGCACCGCAAGCCTGGACCCGGATGTGCCGGGCACCGACCTGATTCCCCTGTTCGACACCCTGCTGAGCACCATCCAGCCGCCGCAAGGCGACCCGGAGGCTCCGTTCCAGATGCTGGTCTCCTCGGTCGACTACAACGAGTTCGTGGGCCGCATCGGCATCGGCCGCATCCAGAACGGCGTTGCCCGCGTGGGCGAAGAGGTCCAGGTGTGCGACTGGCACAACCCCGACCTGAAGATGCGCGGCCGTCTGACCAAGCTGTACGACTTCCAGGCCAACGGCCGCCAGCCGTGCGACAACATCACCGCCGGTGATATCGTCGCCTTCTCCGGTCTGCCCGATGTCACCATCGGTAATACCCTGTGCTCTCCCTCTCAGGTCGAGCCGCTGCCCTTCGTGAAGATCAACGACCCCACCGTCGAGATGACCTTCTCCGTCAACGACAGCCCGCTGGCCGGCCGCGAGGGCAAGTTCGTCACCAGCCGCCAGATCCGTGACCGCCTGCAGAAGGAACTGCTGAAGGACGTCGCTCTGAAGGTGGAGGACTCCGCTACCACCGATTCCTTCCGCGTCATGGGCCGTGGTGAGATGCACCTGTCCATCCTGATCGAGACCATGCGCCGCGAAGGTTATGAGCTGCAGGTCTCTCCCCCGCACGTTCTGACCAAGATCATCGACGGCAAGACCTACGAGCCTATGGAGCATGTCGTCATCGACGTGCCCACCCAGTATCAGGGCGCTGTCATGACCGGTCTGGGCACCCGCAAGGCCGTCCTGCAGCAGATGGAGTCTCTGGGCACCGACCGTGTCCGTCTGGAGTTCCGGATGCCCAGCCGCGGCCTGTTCGGCTACCGCAACCAGTTCCTGACCGATACCCACGGCGAGGGCATCCTGAACCAGATCTTCGACGGCTACGACGTCTGGGCCGGTATGATCGCCAACCGCTCCACCGGCTCTCTGGTCAGCTTTGAGACTGGTGAGGCTGTCACCTACGGTCTGTTCAATGCACAGCAGCGCGGCACCCTTCTGGTCGGCGCTGGCGAGAAGGTCTACGAGGGCATGGTCATTGGCTACACCGCTTCCGGCGAGGACGTCGATGTCAACGTCTGCAAGACCAAGCATCTGACCAACACCCGTGCTTCCGGCTCCGATGACGCTCTGCGTCTGGTGCCCATCAGCAAGCTGAGCCTGGAGGGCTGCCTGGAGTTCCTGGCACCCGACGAGCTGCTGGAAGTCACCCCGGAGAACCTGCGTATCCGCAAGCAGATCCTGAACCACGACCAGCGCATGAAGGCCAAGAGCAAGCTGAAGTAAGCGCTCCCCTTCTTCCAAAAGATCAACGGCACCGCAAGCCCCACGGCCTGCGGTGCCGTTTTTTGTGTTTGTCTGTCTTTCTATCGCAATTTTCAAAAATAGTGCCAATCAAAACGGCATCTTTGCGATATGCAGTTTGCGGATGTTGCTTGTGCATTAAAAACGCAAACTGCTATATTTGCAAACCGGCTCCATTCCCTGTATAATAAAGAAAATTTCATCTCACTGCGGCGCTGTGCCGCGTGAAAGACGCCAACAGGGAGGTTTTGTTATGAACGACATCATTCAAGCCATGGAGACCCGCCGGAGCATCCGGCAGTTCAAGCCCGACATGCCCCGCAAGGAGGAGCTTCAGCAGATCATCGAGGCCGGTCTTTACGCCGCCAACGGCAGAGGCCGACAGGGCGCGATCATTCTGGCCGTGACCAACAAGGAACTGCGCGACAGGCTCTCTGCCCTGAACCGCGAGATCGGCGGTTTCCCGGAAGGCAAAGACCCCTTCTATGGTGCCCCGGCAGTCCTCATCGTGCTGGCAGACAAGAGCTGCCCCACCGGCATCTACGACGGCAGCCTCGTCATGGGCAACCTGATGCTGGCCGCACACGCGCTGGGCCTGGGCAGTATCTGGATCCACCGCGCCAAGGAGGAGTTCGAGCGCCCGGAGTACAAGCAGCTGCTCAAAGACCTCGGCATCGAGGGCGAATGGGAAGGCATCGGCCACTGCGTCGTCGGTACCATCGACGGCGAAGCCCCGCAGCCCGCACCCCGCCGGGACGGCCGGGTGTTCTGGGCCGAATAAGCAGGCACAAAAAAGGAACGGCATACCAGACGGTGTGCCGTTCCTTTTTATGCTTAATTTGCCGCGTAGGCGCTGCCCGGCGTCCAGGCATTGGCAGCCGAATACTTCGCGTGGTTGCGCAGATAGGTGACCCAGGCACCGTAGCCGTTGCCCGCCGAGAAGTGGATGCCGTCCGGAGCGGCCAGCACCTCTTTCAGGTTGCCCTCGCCGTCGGCAAAGGTCTCCCACAGGTCGAGATAAACGCAGCCCTTGTCCGCTGCCAGCAGGGCCAGCTGCTCATTGACCGAGCGGATGACGTCCGACGCAAGGCCGGGCTTTTCCGCCGCAGCGGCCGGGCGCACCGGCGGGATGGACTGGACGTAGATGACGCAGTCATTGCCCAGCGTCTGCCGCAGCAGGTCCAGCATCTGGCCGTAGTAGGCCAGGAAGCGGTCTGCCGCGCCCAGCGTGGTCAGGGTGTTGGTGCCCAGCAGAAGATAGAGCTTTTTCGGGTGGGCAGCGGCCAGCACATCCAGCGCGACTTCCTCGCCGCGGGTGGAGCTCTTGACGGCGCTGCGGTTCACAATGGCGTCCGGGCCGACGCCGGTGTAGCCGCAGATGAGCGCACCGCCCAGGTTGATGTTGTAATCGGAAAAGCCCACGGTCAGGCTGTCACCGAGGAAGGCTGCATCCGCAAAATAGCTCAGGTCCACCTGCCCGCAGCTGGGCTGGCGGATGGTGCTGCTGTCGTGCGCCTTGACCGTGTAGCCGCCCGCCGTCTGCCGGGCCGGGCCGAAGTTCTCCAGCGTCACGGCCGCGGCACCAGGATCCGCCGTGCTGCCCGCGCTGCCGGAGTCCGCTGCGGTCTCCCCGCTCTCCTCCGCTGTGCTGTCGGCCGCTGCGCCCTGCATGGGCAGCGGAGCCAGAATGTTCTCGGCCATGCCGCTGGAGGTCGCGGTCTGCGGCTGCTCGCTCTCCTGCGAACCGTTTTCCAGAATGGCCGTCACGGCCAGCGAGAGCAGCAGAATGGCTGCAATGACCCCTGCCAGCCGCAGCCCGGTCCCTGCACGGCTGCGCCTGGCGCGGCCATGCGCCGAATGATATTCGTGTGAAATTCCCATCGTTGTTCCCCTTGCCTTTTTTATATTTACGGGTAGTATCCCTCAAAAATTGCATCGCATTCCGGGATCGCACCGTTTTTTGTGCCATATGACCATTATTGTATCATAATTTTTTTGCCTGTGCAACCAATCAGGTCTTGCATACAACAGGCAAATGGTTTACAATAGAAGAGTAGCAGGAATTGTGCCGTTTTCATTGAAGTGCTTGCACATCCTGCATTCTTTTTGTACGACTTGCGGCGAATGGCTGCGCTTGTTCCGGGAGCAGTGCAGGGCACCCGAAACAGTTTCCGAACGCAGCCGTCCGTTTTGCGGGACGTAACAGTTTTTTAGATAAGAAGGAGGTTCTCATGGCGAAAAACGTCATCATTGGCCAGAGCGGCGGCCCCACAGCCGTCATCAATTCCAGTCTGGCAGGCGTCTACAAAGCCGCGATCAGTCTCGGAGCTGAGAAGGTCTACGGGATGCAGTACGGCATCGAAGGCCTGCTCAAGGAAGAGATGCTGGAGCTGAACGTTCTGCTGAACGACCGCATGAGCATCGAGCTGCTCAAGCGCACCCCGTCCAGCTATCTGGGCAGCTGCCGCTACAAGCTGCCTGACCCGGATGTGGACGCCACCCCGTTCGTCAAACTCTTCACCCTGTTTGACAAGTACGACATCTGTGCGCTGTTCTACATCGGCGGCAACGACTCGATGGATACCATCGCCAAGCTCAGCCGCTATGGCGCGCAGGTGGGCAGCCTAGTGCGGTTCATCGGTGTGCCCAAGACCATCGACAACGACCTGTGCCTGACCGACCACACCCCCGGCTACGGCTCGGCTGCCAAGTACATTGCCACCATCCTGAAGGAAGTCATCCGGGACTCTTCCGTCTACAACATCCGCAGCGTGACCGTGGCCGAGATCATGGGCCGCCACGCGGGCTGGCTGGCCGGTGCGGCCTGCCTGGCCGGCGGTGATGACTGCGAAGGCCCGGACCTCATCCTGCTGCCGGAAGTCCCCTTTGATGCGGACCGCTTCCTGGCCAGGGTGGACGAGCTGCAAAAGAGCAAGCCCAATGTCATCATCGCAGCCAGCGAGGGCGTGAAGACCGCCGACGGCACCTATCTGTGCGATCTGGTCTCCACCGCCGGGCAGCTGGACGCCTTTGGCCACAAGGCCATTCTCAGCGGCACCAGCCGCTATCTGTCCGACCTCATCCACGACCGGCTGAACTGCAAGAGCCGCGCCATTGAGTTCTCGACTCTGCAGCGCTGCGCCAGCCATCTGGCCAGCCGCACCGATGTGAACGAGGCCTACGCCGTGGGCGGTGCGGCCGCTGCGGCTGCTTTTGCGGGCGAGACCGGCAAGATGATCTCGCTCAAGCGCATCTCCAACTACCCCTATCAGTGCATCACCGAGGCCGTGGATGTCCAGAAGGTGGCGAATCTTGAGAAGAAGGTCCCGCTGGATTGGATCACCCCGGACGGGATGCAGGTCACGGCGGCATTTGAAGAATATGCCCGCCCGCTGATCCTGGACGAGGTGACGCCCGTTTACGTCAACGGCACCCCGCGTCACATCCGCCTGTAAGTTTCCCCGCGCATCCTCTTTCCCGCAGTCTGTTTTCGTGCTCCTGCACGATAATATAAAGCCGAAACAGAAGAAAAGGAGAAATCATCATGGGTAAAAATGCAATCGTTGGCCAGTCTGGCGGCCCCACCTCTGTCATCAATGCAAGTCTGGCAGGCGTTTTTGAGAGCTGCAAGAACCGCGGCGCACAGGTCGTTTACGGCATGTGCAACGGTGTCGCCGGTCTGCTGGAGGAAAACGTTGTAGACCTTTCCCAGTACCTGACCGACGACCTCGACATCGAGCTGCTCAAGCGTACGCCGTCCAGCTTCCTGGGCAGCTGCCGTTACAAGCTGCCCGACTGGCACGACGACGAGGCGGTCTACAAGAAGCTGTTCGCCATTCTGGAGAAGCTGGACATCGGCTACTTCTTCTACATTGGCGGCAACGACTCCATGGACACCATCGGCAAGCTGGCCGACTACGGCAACCGTGTGCAGAGCAGCATCCGCTTCATGGGTGTGCCCAAGACCATCGACAACGACCTGATGGTCACCGACCACACCCCCGGCTACGGCTCCGCTGCCAAGTACATCGGCGTCGTGATGAAGGAGATCATCCGCGATGCCACCGTCTACGGCACCAAGTACGTCACCGTTGTCGAGATCATGGGCCGCAACGCCGGCTGGCTGACCGCCGCCGCTGCTCTGGCCAAGAGCGACGACTGCGAGGGCGTGGACATGATCTGCCTGCCCGAAGTGCCCTTTAATGTGGACCACTTCGTGGAGAAGGTCCGTATCATGCAGGAGAAGAAGCCCAGCATCGTCATCGCCGTCTCCGAAGGCGTCAAGCTGGAGGATGGCCGCTATGTCTGCGAGCTGGCCGACGATGTGCATGCAGTCGATGCCTTCGGCCACAAGGCCCTGACCGGCACCGCCCGCTATCTGGCAAACGTCGTGGCCCGGAATCTGGACACCAAGACCCGCAGCATCGAGCTTTCCACCCTGCAGCGCTGCGCCGGCCACCTGACCAGCCGTACCGACATCACCGAGGCCTATCAGGTCGGCGGTGCTGCCGCCAAGGCTGCTTTTGAGGGCGTCACCGGCCAGATGGTCGCTCTGAAGCGCATCTCCAACAACCCCTATCAGTGCACCACCGAGCTGCACCCCATCAGCGAGGTCGCAAATCTCGAAAAGAAGGTGCCGCTGAGCTGGATGAACGCCAACCACACCCAGATGACCGAGGAATTCCTGGATTACGCCCGTCCCCTCATTCAGGCCGAGCTGACCCCGCTGTACATTGCAGGTCTGCCCCACCACATCTACCTGAAGAAGTAAGTTCTCTTCTGTTTCCCGGCGCATAAGCAAGGCCCCGTGCGGACACATTGGTCTGCACGGGGCCTTGTTGTCTGTTCATTTGTCAGGTCACACCGTGGTCTCGACGCGCGGCGCACCGCCCGCGATCTCCTCGGCGGTCAGGGGCCGGGCCGGGGCGGCAGGGGCGTTCAGGCGCTCCTTGGCAACGGCCAGCATCAGCTTGATGCGGTTTTCCTGATTGACCTTGGTGGCACTGGGGTCGTAGTCGATGGGGGTGATGTTGGCAGCGGGATACAGCGCACGGATCTTATTCACCATGCCCTTGCCCACGATGTGGTTGGGCAGGCAGCCGAACGGCTGGGCACAGACGATGTTGCCGTAGCCGCCCTGCACCAGCTCGATCATCTCGGCGGTCAGCAGCCAGCCCTCGCCCATCTTGGCACCCAGCGAAATGATGCCGTGGGGCTTTTCCACCAGTTCCTTGAAGGGGCCGGGCGCATAGAACCCGGCATCGGCAGTCGCCTTGAGCATGGCGCGCTCGACGCTGTCCAGCCAGTTGAGCAGCTGGTCGGTGCCGACCTTGACGGCCAGCTTACCGCCGTAGAGGACATGGTCCTCGCCCATGTTGAAGATGCAGTACTGCACAAAGCCCATCAGGCCGGGGAAGTTGACCTCGCAATCCTGGCTTTCCAGGAACTTTTGCAGGTCGTTGTTGCCCAGCGGGCTGTATTTGACGTAGATCTCACCAACGACGCCGACCTTGACCTTCGGCACACGGGTGACGGGGATGGTGGCAAACTCTTTTGCGATGAGCGGGAAGGTGTGCTTCATCTCTTTGGAGGTATAGCCCTTGCCCGCCAGCAGGACGCGGCCCAGCCGCTCGACCCAGAGGTCCACCATCCTGTCGGCGCTCCCCTTCACGTTCTCGTAGGGGGCCACCTGATTGCGCAGGGCACAGAGCAGGTCGCCGTAGAAGATGCAGGCGATGGCCCGGCGCGCCAGCGGCAGGGTCATCTGGAAGCCGCTGTCCTTCTCCAGACCGGAGAAGTTCAGGCTGGCAACCGGGATCTGCGGATAGCCCGCCTTGACCAGCGCCTTGCGGAGCAGGTGAATGTAATTGGACGCACGGCAGCCGCCGCCGGTCTGGGTGATGAGCAGGGCGGTGTGTTCCAGATCATACTTGCCGCTGTTCAGGGCGTCCAGAAACTGGCCAATGACCAGCAGCGCCGGATAGCAGGTGTCGTTGTGGACGTATTTCAGACCCAGTTGGGCCACGGCGCTGCCGCAGTTGCCGAGGATCTCGCACTTGTAACCATCGAACCGCAGCGCGTATTCCAGCAGCCGGAACTGGGTGATGGCCATGTTGGGGATGAGGATGGTGTGGGTCTTCTTCATCTCCGGGGTGAATTTGGGATAGTTGTATTCCATAGGTTCCTCCTATGTATCATTGTAACGTTGCCTTAGGGAACTCGGCGCTGCCCTGTATCTATGCCGCGCCTGAGAGGTCAGGGTTTTATTTTCGGTCCTCGTCCCGCTCATCCAGCGCCGCGAACAGGCTGCGCAGGCGGATGTTCACCGCGCCCAGGTTGGTGATCTCGTCGATCTTCAGCTGGGTGTAGAGCTTGCCGCCCTCCTGCAGGATCTCGCGGGTCTCGTCGGTGGTGATGGCATCGACGCCGCAGCCGAAGGAGACGAGCTGCACCAGATCCATATCCTTCTGGGTGGTACAGTACTTGGCCGCTGCATACAGGCGGCTGTGATAGGTCCACTGGTTCAGGACGCTGGTGGGGAACTTTTCCACCCGGTCCGAAATGCTGTCCTCGGTGATGACGGCAGCGCCGTGGCGGGTGATGAGGTGGTCGATGCCGTGGTTGACCTCCGGGTCCACATGGTAGGGGCGGCCGGCCAGCACGATGATGCGTCTGCCCTGTCGGCGGGCCTCGTCGATGATCTCGCTGCCCTTGACCCGGATCTGGGCCATGTGGGCCTCGTGCTCGGCATAGGCGGCGTCTGCTGCGGCCTGCACTTCCTTCTCGGAGATGCCGCCGAAGTAGCGCGGGAGGACCTCTTTGGCCATCTTGCGGACGAAGTCCTTCGGGCGATGGATGCCCACGTAATCGTAGATGAACTTCTTGCCTTCCAGCTCCGGGCAGTTGCCGGCCAGAACTTCCGGATAGTACGCGACCACCGGGCAGTTGTAGTGGTTATCGCCTAGCCCCTCGTCGAAGTTGTAGGTCAGGCAGGGGTAGAAGATGGCGTCCAGCTGCATCTGGCTCAGGGCCTTGATGTGGCCGTGGCTGAGCTTGGCCGGGAAGCAGGCCGTATCGCTGGGGATGGTGGCCTGACCGGCCAGATACAGCCCGCGGCTGGACACCGGGCTGGTGTGAACGGCAAAGCCGAGCCTGGTCCAGAAGGTGTGCCAGAACGGCAGCATCTCGTACATATTCAGGCAGAGCGGGATGCCGATGGAGCCGCGCTTGCCGGGCACCGGCTTGTAGCCTGCCAGAAGCTGCTGCTTGTAGGCATAGAGGTTCAGGCTGTTGTCCTCGCTCTTGCCGGTCACGGGTTTATCGCAGCGGTTGCCGGAGATGAACTTGCGGCCATCGGCGAAGGTGTTCACGGTGAGCTGGCAGTGGTTGCCGCAGCCGCCGCACTTGACGCTGACGACCTTCTGGTCGAAGCTCTTCAGCTCCTCCAGCGTCATCACGGAGGAAGTCTCTCTGTGGTTCCTGGCGCTCTGGCGCAGGCCGAACAATGCCGCACCGTAAGCGCCCATCAGGCCCGCGATGTCGGGGCGGATGACCTCAACGCCCATCTCCTTCTCGAAGGCGCGGAGCACGGCCTCGTTGTAGAAGGTACCGCCCTGCACGACAATCTTGCGGCCCAGCTCTTCGGGGCTGGATGCGCGGATGACCTTGTACAGCGCATTCTTGACGACGCTGATGGACAGACCGGCCGAGATGTTCTGGATGGATGCGCCGTCCTTCTGGGCCTGCTTCACCGAGCTGTTCATGAAGACGGTGCAGCGGCTGCCCAGGTCCACCGGGCGGTCGGCAAACAGGCCCAGCGCGGCGAACTCCTTGACATCATAGCCCAGCGCCTGCGCGAAGGTCTGCAAAAAGCTGCCGCAGCCGGAGGAACAGGCTTCGTTCAGGAAGATGTTGCTGATGGCACCATCCTCGATCTTGAAGCACTTCATATCCTGGCCGCCGATGTCGATGATGAAATCCACATCGGGCATGAAGTATTTGGCAGCTGTAAAGTGCGCCACCGTCTCCACCAGACCGTAATCGCAGCGGAAGGCATTCTTAACCAACTCTTCGCCGTAGCCGGTGGTGGTCACGCTGGCCACATGCAGGCCGGGGTGCGCCTGATAGATTTTGATGAGCTGCTCCTTGATGAGGGGCAGCGGGTTGCCGAGGTTCGGCTGATAGTTGGTGTACAGGATCTGGCTCTTTTCGTCCACGACCACCAGCTTGACGGTGGTAGAGCCGGAGTCGATGCCGATGTGCACGGGGCCGCACTGTGCACTGAAGGGCACATGCGGCACACTGTGGGACATGTGGCGGGCATGGAAGGCCTCGTACTCCTCCTTGTTGGCGAAGAGCGGAGGCTCGCTGGCGTAGGTCGCCGTAGCGGCGTACTCATCCAGCGCCCCGGCCACCGCAGAGAGGTTGAACTCTTTGTCTGCATAGAGCGCCGCACCCAGTGCCACATACAGCAGGCTGTTCTCCGGGCAGGTGCCGGTAACGCCCAGCGCCTCGTCGAAGCTCTTGCGCAGCACGGTGCTGAAGGTCAGCGGGCCGCCGAGGTAGAGGATGTTGCCCTGGATGGGGCGGCCCTGTGCCAGACCGGCAATGGTCTGGTTGACGACCGCCTTGTAGATGCTGGCGGCGATGTCCTCGGTGCGGGCACCCTGATTGATGAGGGGCTGCACATCGCTCTTGGCGAACACGCCGCAGCGGGAAGCGATGGTGTAGGTGCGCTCAGCCTTTTCGGCGGCTTTGTTCATCTCGTCAGCGCTCATCTTCAGCAGGGTGGCCATCTGGTCGATGAACGCACCGGTGCCGCCGGCGCAGCTGCCGTTCATGCGGACTTCGGTGCCGTTGGTCAGGAACAGGATCTTCGCGTCCTCACCGCCCAGCTCGATGACGCAGTCCGTTGCGGGAACGAACCGCTTGACCGCCACGCGGGTGGAGAACACCTCCTGCACGAAGGGCACCCCGCAGCTGTCTGCCAGGCCCATGCCCGCCGAGCCGGAAATGCTCAGCAGCGCCTTCTGGCCGTACAGCTGCTCGGCGTCGATCCGGCGCAGCAGCTCCTGCGCCTTTTCCAAAATATGGCTGTAATGACGTTCATATGTCGAATATAAAATCGAATCGTGTTCATCCAGCACCACGCACTTGATGGTGGTACTGCCGATGTCAAGACCTACTCTCACGTTTTTCTTTCCTCCTGAAGGAACTTCCTGCCAGTTTTCGGGCAGGGCCGCTCTGCCGTGCTCTGCCCGAAAAGTAGTTCGTTAGCGAATCATCTGCAGGACTCGCATACAGTTGTATTATACTCAAAACTGCGAAAACAATCAATTAGTATCCCCTATTTTACACGCAAAAAATAGTATTTTCCGCTCATAAAGTTAAACATTTTGTTAATTTCACGGAACTTTCGGCCGTATTTTCCCATAAAACAGCTAAGATTCTTTACTGAGAGTGGATTTTGGCAAACAAAACGCGCTGCGCATCGGTGGGCAGTCCATCCCGCCCGATGCGCAGCGCGTTCGTGATCACATTGCAAGATATTCTTCTACCGCCTTGTCCAGCAGCCGCCCCAGGACGGCTTCGGAATCTGCGGTCAATTCCCTGAGTGCCTGCGGGTGAGCAGATACAGCTCGCGGCGGAGCTGATGCTGCAGCGCGGTGGTGCTGTGTTCGTCCGGGTGGGACGGCTGCGAGCGGAACTCGACCGTCGTTTCGATGGGGAACGGCCGGGTGGGCAGCGGCAGTGTCAGCTCTGCCCGGACACCCTGCGGTGTGCGGGGTAGCAGGGCAAGCTCCCAGCCCAGCTGGCGGCAATACCGGCGGCAGAGCAGCAGCCCCGCCTGCGCACCGCCCAGAAAGCGGCGGCGGTTTTCGAGCCAGCCCTCCCCTTCCGGCAGGCCGCAGCCATCGTCCTCGATGGTCAGGCGGATGTCCTGCCCGGTCTGTCGCAGGCACACCTGGATGTTCCCGCCGGGTGCGGCGGCACGCAGGGCGTTCGAAAGCAGGTGGAAGCAGATCTGTTCGGCCATTTCCCGGTCGCCCCAGACAAGGCACTGCTCCAGCCCGCCGCAGTCTACGGTGAGCTTCGTGCTGCTCTGGGCGTCGATCTCGCCGCGCAGCCCTTCCAGCTGCGCCAGCAGGCGGCACAGGTCCACCGGCCGCTTCTGCACCGGCCCCTCCGGGGCCGAAAGCTCCATCAACTCCCGGAACGTCCGTTCCAGCCGGGCTGCTTCCTGCTCCATGTCCTCCAGCGCCTGGGCCGTGCGAGCATCCTTCAGCGGCTGTAAGTGCATCTGTAAATATTCCCGGTTCTGTTCCAGCAGGCGCAGTGAGTGCAGAAACGCTGTTTCCAACTGTTTTTGCGGAAATCCCGCTTCGTCCTGCCTGCACATATCCACCGTTCCTCCTTACCGCTGTTCCCGCACGATGATGCCGCGCCGCAGCACGGTCTGCTGCAGCGAGTAGACCAGCCTGCCGGTGGTGACTTTGAGCCCGGTCAGGCCGTTTTCCGCCTTGAAGTGCTCCCATTCCACCGGGTGCCGTGTCTCCAGCCCTTCGACCAGACGGCGCAGGCCGCTGTCCACAGCGGCCACCGTGATGTGATATTGTTCCGCGACGCCCTGCAAGATCTCTTTGCGGAGCGCCAGTTTTCCATCGGCTGAACAGGCGATCTGTACCGCCAGCGTGAGGTATTCGCAATTGGTGTCCGGCTGCGGGAGCTTCCACAGCTCGTACAGGTGGGTGCAGAACCGCTCGATCTGCATCGAGTTCCGGCCGGGGACGCCCAGCAGCCCCCGCAGAAGATCCCGCAGATGGTCGTGCCCGACGCCGTAAAAGCGGCTGCCCGGCTGCAGATGGGCGGCGGTGATGTCGTCGGCCCAGCCGTCGCCCTGCAACAGGAGCGGCGGGTGGCTGGGCAGGCGGTTGAGCTTTTCGAGGAAGGTCAGGCTGTCCATATCCTCCAGCTGGCTGCTCAGCACCAGCACATCAAAGCACCGCTCCTGCCGCAGCGCCTGCAGGACCGGCTCCCCGCTCTGGAAGCAGGTGCATCGGATGATGGTGCTCTGCTCTTCCAGATAAAACTTCCGGATGCGGAGTTCCCGGTCATCGTAGCTCATCAGAGCAACGCGCAGGTTCTCCGCATCCCGCTCACCGGGCACCTGCGGCACCTCCGTTCTGCTCTGCTTCCAGCACCGGGAGCCAGTCTGCGATCACATCGCCCCAGATCTCTGGCTGCACGGCATTTTCACACAGATATTGCAGCAGCCGGTAGCCTGCCTCCGGATGCAGCGGAACAAACTCGCTGACCTGCTGTTCCCGCTCGCCCTTCCGGTCCAGCGTCAGGTGGCAGCCGCCTTCTGACGCATCCAGCGCGTAGACCAGCGTATACGCGGCCTGATAGCCCTTGATCGACGAGAACTGCCGGATCAGCGGGGCATACGTTCGTTCCATAAAAGACTCCTCCTTGCTGCTGTGGTTGCCATAATCTTCCGGTCTATGGCTTTTCATTCCTATTTTATAGAGCAGCACAGAGAGATGCAATCCCCTAAAAAGCGTCAAAATGTGTCGTTTTGGTGTTTGCTCTGCCCGGTTCACCTCACGTTTTTCGCCAGAGAAAAGCCGATGGAAACTGCTTTTCTTTGTCAAGGATACCACCTTTTCCGCCCAAAAGCAAGGGACAGTAATTTTCTCTTATCTTCCAGAACCTCCCCTGTTGGGAGCCGGCGAAATGCCACGATTTGTTCACATTTTTCTGATAGAATAAAGTAATATTTTTGTTCCGGCGGCTTTGGCACTCCCCTCAGCCGTGTTTGCAGAAAGGCAGAATCCATGCTTCAACTCAAAAAGATCCACAAGCAGTACAAGACCGGCGACCTGGTCCAGACAGCCCTTGACAAGGTCAGCCTGAACCTCCGCGACTGCGAGTTCGTCGCCATCCTTGGCCCCAGCGGCTCCGGCAAGACCACCCTGCTGAACATCATCGGCGGTCTGGACCGGTATGACAGCGGCGACCTCATCATCAACGGCATCTCCACCAAAAAGTACACCGACCGCGACTGGGACTCCTACCGCAACCACACCATCGGCTTCGTGTTCCAGAGCTACAACCTCATCCCCCACCAGACCGTGCTGGCCAACGTGGAGCTGGCACTGACCATCTCCGGCGTATCGGGTGCCGAGCGCCGCCGCCGGGCCACCGAGGCACTGCAGAAAGTGGGGCTGGGCAACCAGCTGCACAAGCACCCCACCGAGATGTCCGGCGGCCAGATGCAGCGAGTGGCCATCGCCCGCGCCCTCGTCAACGACCCGGACATCCTGCTGGCCGACGAACCCACCGGCGCACTGGACAGCGAGACCAGCATCCAGGTCATGGAGCTGCTGAAGGAAGTGGCCCAAGACCGCCTCGTCGTCATGGTCACCCACAACCCGGAGCTGGCCCACCAGTATGCCACCCGCATCGTCCAGCTGAAGGACGGCGTCATCCGCTCCGACACCGACCCCTTCGAGCCGGACACCGCCCAGCTTGCCCCGCCGGTGCACAAGAGCATGGGCCGCTCGTCCATGTCTCCCCTCACCTCGCTGAGCCTGAGCTTCAACAATCTGCTGACCAAAAAGGCCCGCACCCTGCTCACGGCCTTTGCCGGTTCCATCGGCATCATCGGCATTGCGCTCATCATCTCCCTGTCGGCAGGCGTCAACCAGTATATCGACGATACCGAACGCTCCACCCTGTCCGAATATCCGCTGCAAATTCTCAGCAGCGGCATGGACCTGACCTCGATGCTCACCTCCGGCTCGCCGGCATCCGCTTCCGGCACGACCGCCGAGGAAGGGATGGTCCCGGTGCGGCAGCTCATCACCCAGATGGTGGCGGGCATCACCTCCAATGACCTGAAGTCCCTCAAGACCTATCTCGAAAGCGACGACTGCACCATTGCCGAGGATGCCACCTCCATCGAGTATTCTTACAATGTGCAGCCCCAGATCTACCGGGAAAACGCCGATGGCTCCATCCGTCAGGTGAACCCGGATTCCTCCCTCTCCAGCCTGGGCATCAGCTCCACAAGCTCCACCAACAGCATGATGTCCTCCATGATGAACACCAGCGTGTTCTATCAGCTGCCCGAAAGCGATGAACTCTACAACTCCCAGTACGAGGTCAAGGCGGGCCGCTGGCCGGAGAAGTACAACGAATGCGTTGCCGTGCTGGGTGCCGACGGCACCATCACCGACTATGCGCTGTACGCCCTCGGCCTGCGGGACAGCGCCGAGCTGGACAAGATGATCCAGCAGTTCGCCCAGAACCAGAACGTCGATGTCCCCACCGACTTCAAGACCTATCGGTACAGCGATTTCATCGGCATCCAGTTCAAACTGGTCAACGCGGCCGACCGCTATCTGCGCGACGACGACCACAACGCCTGGGTGGACAAGTCCGACGACAAGGACTTCATAAAGAGCCTTGTCGCATCCAGCGAGACCCTGACCGTGGTGGGCGTCGTGCAGCCCAAAGAGGATGCCTCTGCTTCCATGCTGTCCTCCGGCATCGCCTATCCGGCCGCCCTCACCCAGCACGTCATCGCCGCCGCAGCCGATTCTCAGATGGTCCAAGACCAGCTGGCCTCCCCCTCTATCAACGTGATGAACGGCGAACCCTTCGGTGCCGAAGACGCTTCCGCCTTTGATATGAGCAGCCTGTTCCGCATCGACACCGACATGCTCAAGAGCGCCTTCCAGTTCGACACCAGCAAGCTGAATTTCGACCTCAGCGGTGCATTCGATTTGGACAACGGTTCGGTCGATCTCGGCTCGCTGCTCGATCCCGACGATTTCCAGCTGGATCTGGATCTGACCGAAACGCCTGACCTGGACATGAGCACCCTGACCGACCTCTTTGCCAACATGGACCTTTCCGTCTCCGAAGACAAGATGCAGGAGCTGGCCCAGAAGGTGCTGGTCGGCTACAAGGACTATGTCATCGGGAACGGCATCCTGAACCTGAACAAGATCAGCTTCTCCCAGTACCTCAAGAGCGATGCCTTCAAGACCCTGATGAACGACGCCATGGGCGAGCTGTTTGACCAGGACGCCCTGCAGGCCCAGTTCTCGGAGGCCATGCAGACGGCGATGTCCACCCTCATGGAACGCTACTCGTCCCAGATCTCCGAGACGCTGCAGGCCCAGCTGGGCAGCGCCATGCAGACGGCCATGACCGAGCTGATGACCCAGATGGGTCAGAACATCCAGAGCCAGATGCAGCAGAGCTTCTCCCAGCTGGGCAGCCAGATGGAGAGCGCGCTGAAGATCGACGCCACGGCCTTCCAGAAGGCCATTCAGTTCAACATGAGCGAGAACGACCTGACCGACCTGATGAAGTCGGCCATGCTCTCCTCCACCGCCACCTATGACAGCAACCTGCAGACGCTGGGCTATGCCGACCTCGACGACCCCAGCCAGATCAAGATCTATCCGCAGGACTTTGACCACAAGGCGTCCGTCGTGGCCAAGCTCGACGCCTACAACGACAACATGCGGTCCCAGGGCGCGGACGACAAAGTCATCCAGTACACCGATGTCGTCGGCACCCTGATGACCTCCGTGACCGAGATCATCAACATGATCTCCAACATGCTGGTCGCCTTCGTCTCCATCTCGCTGGTGGTCTCGTCCATCATGATCGGCGTCATCACCTATATCAGTGTGCTCGAACGCCGCAAGGAGATCGGCATCCTGCGTGCCATCGGTGCTTCCAAGCGGAACATCTCCGAAGTGTTCAACGCCGAGACCTTCATCATCGGCCTGTGCTCCGGCGTGATGGGCGTCGTGCTGAGCGAGATCCTGCTCATCCCCGGCAACATGCTCATCCAGAAGATCTCCAACGGCACCAACGTGGTCGCCCGCCTGCCGCTGAACGCAGCCCTTGTGCTGATCGTTCTGGCCACCGTGCTGACCATCCTCGGCGGCTTCATCCCCGCCAAGGGTGCTTCCCGGTCCGACCCCGTCAAGGCCCTGCGGTCGGAATAAGTCACATCACAACAAAAAAATCCTTCCGGCAATTGCCGGAAGGATTTTTTTGTTGCTTCGTTATTACCACTCGGTGTCGTCGGTCCCATCCACACCCACGGTGGTGGCGACTTTGGCGCGGCGGAACATGCTCTCCACCACAGCGCAGTATTTATCGGCCAGGCAGACGATGATGGCTTCGCGGCAGGTGGGCACATGCCGGAAGGTCAGCGGCCACATGTGGCTCTGGATGATGTCCTGCTCCTTCTTCGTGATGTGGAAGTAGTGCTCCGCATTCACGCAGGCCGAACCGGGGTGCGAAAAGCCGTGCATCTCAAACAGGCGGCGGAGGCCATGAAAGCTGCTCGTCTTATGCCAGTCGTACAGATAAAAATCGTGCAGAAAGCCGCCCACCGCCAGCGCGGTCTCGTCGGCGCCCAGATGGAAGCGGCGGTTGAGCCAGAAGCTGACCAGCACCACATTTTTGCAGTGCTGGTAGGTGGTCACATCGCCATGCTGGATGAACTCCCTCATCTCCTGCACTTTGGGATGGTGATCGTACTGTTCCAGAATAGCATAAAGCTGCTCACGTTCAGTCTGAGAAAGCTGCATCGCTTGGGGTCCCTTTCCTCTTAAAAAAGCATCAACATCAGGAGCGGAGCTGGACGGGATTGGAATTGCCGAAATTCTCGGCGCTGCTGGGGTTCTCGCGCTTCAGGCTCATGTCCACCAGATACTGCCGGCTGCCGTCGCCCATGGCGTCCAGCTCCGCGAGCTTGGCCTTGGCGGACTCCACATCCGGATACCACTGGATGAGGAAGAAGTTCTCTGCCTCGACGCCGTAATAGATCCACTGGCCGTCTGCCCGGAGCAGGTCGTCCAGATGGTCCACCTCTTCGCCGTCCGGCAGGCCGAGGCCCTCCTCGGCATAAAGGCTCTCCGGCTCCACCTGGAGTACCTCGATCACCTGAATGGCGCTCTGAAGATATTCATCCTGCGAGATGCTCTTGTCGGAGAGCTCCCAGCCCGTCAGGAATGCCTGCATCATCAGGTTCTTGACAGAAATTTCCGGCCGCATTGCCATAAATGTTCCCTCTTCCTTCCGGGCGGTATGCCCGGCGTTTGTTTTCGCTGACCAGTATACGCTAAAATTTGTTGCAGGTCAACTATTTTTTCATGAAATTTTTGTAGAACTGTACAAATCCAGTTTATTCCAGATGGAAGTCAAAGGTATCGTTCAGCCATTCCACCGCCAGCTGCACCCAATGGGCGCGGTGGGCGCTGGCGGCATCCACCTCTGCGGTGGAGATGCTGGTGCCGTGGACCCCCTTCTCGAACAGATGCGCCTCACAGGGGACATGGTTCTTCCGCAGCGCTGCAAGGAGGAGCAGGGTGTTTTCCACCGGGACGGTGGCGTCCTCCATCGTGTGCCAGACGAAGACCGGCGGTGTATCCGGCGTGATCTTCCCTTCCAGCCCGAATCTCTGGTGCTCCGCCCGGTCTTCGCTGCCCGAAAGCTGCACGAAGCTGCCCCGGTGGGCATACTCCCCCGCCGTGATGACCGGGTAGGCCAGCAGCACGGCATCCGGCTTCCGGCTGCGGTCTGCCGCCTCGCCGGGGCAGTCGAGCACCGCACCGGACAGCGCCAGGTGCCCGCCCGCCGAAAAGCCGCAAACGGCGATCCGGTCCGGCAGGATGCCCCAGCGTTCTGCGTTCTGCCGCAGCAGCCCGATGGCCGCGCGGAGCTGGCGCAGCGGCTGGTGATCCCGTGCCCCCTCGCCCACGCTGTAGGTCAGCACAGCAGTGTGATACCCTGCCGCTGCAAACTGCAGCGCCACCGGGTCGGCCTCGCGGGCACTGACGTGTTCGTACCCGCCGCCGGGCACCACCAGCACCAGCGGGCGGCGCAGCGCGTTCGGCATGGCCGGGGCCGGGCTGCGCAGATAAAGTTCCAGCTTCCCGCCGCCGGGAAGCGCACACATTTCAAACTGCATCGAAGTCATTCCTTTCCGACTTTGTCGGGACTATTATACTGGGTTTGGAGCCGGAATGCAAAGAGAACCGCAAACATTTCTGAACTTTTTATGAAACCCCTTGATTTTTGATGCGAAGCGGTGTATATTAGCACTCGAAAGTTACGAGTGCTAAGCCGCCATCCCGAACTCCGGCTCTCTGGCACCGAATCTGAACAAAAGAGGTTTTGTATTATGGCGAAGAAAGAATTTCAGGCGGAAAGCAAAAAGCTGATGGACATGATGATCAACTCCATCTACACCAACAAGGAGATCTTCCTGCGTGAGCTGATCTCCAACGCTTCGGATGCCATTGACAAGCTGTATTATAAGAGCCTGACCGACACCTCCGTCGGCATGAACAAAGGCGATTTCCGCATCCTGCTCACCCGCGACAAGGACAGCCGCACCCTGACCGTCTCCGATAACGGCATCGGCATGACCAGGGAAGAGTTGGAGTCCAACCTCGGCACTATCGCCCACTCCGGCTCGCTCGACTTCAAGAAAGAGAACAAGGACGAGAACATCGACATCATTGGCCAGTTCGGCGTCGGTTTCTACTCGGCCTTCATGGTGGCCGACAAGGTCACTGTCATCTCCAAAGCTTACGGCGCAGACCAGGCCTGGCAGTGGGAATCCAGCGGTGCGGACGGCTACGAGATGAACCCGGCCGAAAAGGACACCGTGGGCACCGACATCATCCTGCACATCAAGCCCAGCACCGACACCGACAACTACGAGAACTTCCTCGATGAATATGGCATCGCGGCCATCGTCAAGAAGTACAGCGACTATGTGCGCTATCCCATCCAGATGGAGCGCGAGAAGAGCCGCCAGAAGCCCGAACCGGACCCCAAGCCCGATGACTACAAGCCGGAGTGGGAGACCTACACCGAGCTGGAGACCCTGAACAGCATGGTGCCCATCTGGAAGAAGCAGAAGAGCGAAGTCTCCGACGAAGAGTACGCCGCCTTCTACAAGGATAAGTTCAACGACTATACCGACCCCGCCCGCGTCATCGTCAGCCGCACCGAGGGCACCGCGAACTACAACGCCCTGCTCTTTGTGCCCAGCCATCGCCCCTACGACTTCTACACCAAGGACTACGAAAAGGGTCTGGCGCTCTATGCTTCCGGTGTGCTCATCATGGAAAAGTGCGGCGACCTGCTGCCCGATTACTTCAGCTTCGTCAAGGGCATCGTGGACAGCCAGGACCTGAGCCTGAACATCAGCCGTGAGATGCTGCAAAAGGACAACCAGCTCAAGCTGATCCACAATGCACTGGAAAAGAAGATCAAGAACGAGCTCCACGCCATGCTGACCAACGACCGTGAGAAGTACGAGGCCTTCTGGAAGGAGTTCGGCCGCCAGATCAAGTTCGGCGCCTACTCCGATTACGGAATGCACGGCGAGCTGCTGCGCGACCTGCTGCTGTTCTGGTCTGCCAAGGAGCAGAAGATGGTCACTTTGCAGGAGTATGTGGACAAGATGCCCGCTGAGCAGAAGTTCATCTACTTTGCAGCCGGTGACTCCACCGACCGTCTGGCCAAGCTCCCCGCCGCCGAGCTGGTGCTGGATAAGGGCTACGACGTGCTGCTGCTGACCGAGGATGTGGATGAGTTCTGCCTGCAGATCCTGCGCACCTATCCCCGCAAGGATGCCGAGGGCAAGGACGGCACCGTTGAGTTCAAGAACGTCAACAGCGGCGACCTGGGCCTTGAGACCGAGGACGAGAAGAAGGCCGCCGAGGATGCCACCGCCGAGAACAAGCCCCTGTTCGATGCCATGAAGGATGCACTGGACGGCAAGGTCAAGGAGGTCAAGGTCTCCACCCGCCTGAAGGATCACCCGGTCTGCCTCTCCGCAGACGGCCCGCTCTCCATCGAGATGGAAAAGGTCCTCTCCAAGCAGCCCGGCAGCGAGGGCGTCAAGAGCGACAAGGTGCTGGAGCTGAACATCCAGCACCCCGTCTTCGCCGTGCTCAAGGCCGCACAGGAGGCCGGCGACACCGAGAAGCTCAAGAAATACAGCGACCTGCTCTATGCACAGGCACAGCTCATTGAGGGCCTGCCTGTGGATGACCCCGCCGCTTATGCTGAAGCTGTTTGCAGCCTGATGAAATAAGGCTTTTACTCCCAGATAAATTATCCCTTAACAAAAGAGCCGTGTTCCGCTATAATAAAGTGGAACACGGTTCTTTTCATTTTAGGAGGAATTTGCCCCATGGAGCCAAAACGCAGCAACCATTTCCTTGCCCATCTCCCCACCATCCTTCTGCTGGTGTTGTTCGCCATGTCGCCATGGCTGGGCATCCTGTTCTTCATCCTGCGCGCCATCGACCGGGATGCTGAGAAAAAAGAGCAGGCGAACGCCGACCCCGCCCGCGACAGCCGCGCAGAGGACGCCCGCACCGTGCAGACCGCTGCCCCCGGCCGGGGCAGCGAGACGGTCTCCGGTCCGGATGTCCCCACCGCCGAGCAGAAGAGCGCCAAGCAGTGGCACAAGACCCTCACCACCCTGTGCACCATCTTCGGTGCCATCTTCCTGCTGGTGGGCATCGGCGACCTGGCCGATGCCATGGAAGTCTGGGGCCATGGGGTCGACTGGGGCGAGCTGCTGACGGCACTGGCCCAGACCATCGGCGGCGGCGCAGCCCTCTTCACCGGCCTGCGGATGGACCGCGCCCGCAAGCTGGAACGCAAGCTCGACAAGATCGTCGGCGACCGGGACAACATCGCCCTGGGCGAGTTGTTTGCGGCAGTCGGCATCGACGCGGTCCGAGGCCGCACTGCGGTGGAACACGCCATCGACCACGGCTATTTCGGGGCCGATGCCTACATTGACTACCGCACCGACACTCTTGTCGTGCGCGGGGCCGCACCCCAGCCGCCCAGGGAACCGCAGCCAGAGCCGGAAGCGGAACCGGAAGACCTGTACGCCTCCCTTCAGCAGCAGCTGCACCGCGCCAACGATGCCATCCCCGACCCGGTGATGACGGCCAAGATCTCCCGGCTGGAAGAGCTCAGCGCCCGCATCTTCGCCCTGGCCAAGAAAGACCCGGATAAAAAGGCCCAGCTGCAAAAGTTCATGGATTACTACCTGCCCACGGCCCTCAAGCTGCTGAACACCTACGCCCAGCTCTCGGCGCAGGATGTGCAGGGCGAGAACATCACCGACGCCCGGCAGAGCATCGAGCGCTCGATGGACCTGCTCATTACGGCCTTCGAAAACCAGCTGGACAAGCTGTTCCAGTCCGACGCGCTGCACGTCTCCGCCGATGTGGCCGCACTGGAAGGGATGCTGAATCTCGACGGCCTCACCGGCCCGGATTTCCACTGACCCGCTGGCAAAAATCCAATCCTCCATATCGGAACTCTGGCCCTGATTGACCCGCAGCCGACCGTTCTTTGTGGGTTGTGGCCAATGCTTTTCCGGTTTGGAGGATTTTTTCAGCTCTGTTGCAGGAATTTCTGCACAAATTTTGTGCCGGATTTTCTGGCAACTTTGCATTCAGATGCAACAATAACGCATGGTCTTTTGGACGCAGATTCTTTATTATAGGAGTATCGAAAGAATCCCACGGCCCGCCGCATGGGCTGTGACGAAGTTTGCACGATTTGTTCAGAGGAGGAACTCGCCATGATGAAATCCGTTTCTGTCTGGAAGCAGGAGCTGGCAGGCGGCGCCCACACCGAGCGCCTGGCCTCGCTGTACTGCTGCGCCCCCGAACAGACCCCCGCACAGGCAGCCCGCTACGCTGCTGTGCTGGACGGGCTGGAAAAGACGTTTGGTGCCCACACCGAGGCCGGGCTGTACAGCGCCCCCGGCCGCACCGAGATCGGCGGCAACCACACCGACCACCAGCACGGCCGTGTGCTGGCTGGCAGCGTCAACATTGATATGATCGCAGCCGCCGCCCCCAACAGCCTGAACCAGCTGCGCGTCCAGAGCGAGGGCTACGACCTGTGCGTCATCGACCTGGCCGACTTGGCAGCCCGCAAGGAAGAGGAGAACACCAGCGCCGCCATCCTGCGTGGCGAGTGCAAAGCTTTCCAGGAGCGCGGGGCCAGCCTCTCCGGTCTGGATGTCTACATCTCCTCCAACGTGCCCAAGGGCAGCGGCGTCTCGTCCTCTGCCGCCTTCGAGGTGCTGATCGGCGTCATCCTGAACGACTGCTTCATGACCGAAAAGGTCTCCCCCATCGCCATCGCACAGATCGGCCAGTGGGCAGAGAACGTCTACTTTGGCAAGCCCTGCGGCCTGATGGACCAGATGGCTTCCAGCGTCGGCAACATCATCACCATCGACTTTGCCGACCCGGCCCACCCCGTGGTCGAGCCTGTACAGGTCGATTTCTCCAAGGCCGGCCTCGCGCTCTGCATCCTGGATTCCGGTGCAGACCACGCCGACCTGACCGACGAGTATGCCGCCATCCCGGCCGACTGCCGCGCCGTGGCAGCGGTCTGCGGCGGCGAAGTTTTGCGCGATGTACCGTTTGAGACCTTCCTTTCCAAACTGCCGGAGTGCCGCAGACAGTGCGGCGACCGCGCCGTTCTGCGCGCTTTCCACGTCTACGCCGACAACGACCGGGTCGCAAAGCAGGTGGACGCCCTCCGCGCGGACGACTTCGAGACCTTCCTTGCGCTGGTCACTGAGTCCGGTCTGAGCAGCTGGGAGTACCTGCAGAACGTCATCCCCGCCGGGTATAAGGAGCATCAGGAGGTGGCCGTGACCATCGCTGCCGCCAAGCACTTCCTGCATGGCGAGGGCGCAGTCCGCGTCCACGGCGGCGGCTTCGCAGGCACCGTGCAGGCCTTTGTGCCGCTGACCCGGCTCGATTCCTTCAAGGCTGAGATGGAGGCCATCCTCGGCAAGGGCCGCTGCCACATCCTCTCCATCCGCCCGGAAGGAGGCGCTGTCCTGTGATCTCCACTGCCATTCAGCAGCTCGTCAACTATGGTCTGGACACCGGCCTCATCCTGCCGGACGATGCAATCTACATCCGCAACCAGCTGCTCATGACCATGCAGCTGGACAGCTTCACCGAGCCGGAGGGCGAAGTCTGCTACAAAGACCTCGAATCCATTCTAAAAACGCTGGTGGACGATGCTGTATCGCGCGGTGTGTGCGCGGACAACTCCACCGCCCGCGACCTCTTTGACACCAAACTCATGGGCGTCCTGACCCCGCGCCCCTCCATCGTCCGCGCCAACTTTGAGGAGCGGTACGAGGAGGAAGGCCCCCAGGCTGCCACCGACTGGTTCTACAAGTTCAGCCAGGACACCGACTACATCCGCCGCTACCGCATCAAGCGGGACCTGAAGTGGGTCACCAAAACGCCCTACGGCGATCTGGACATCACCATCAACCTCTCCAAGCCCGAAAAAGACCCCAAGGCCATCGCCGCTGCCAAGCTGGCCCCCCAGAGCGCCTACCCCAAGTGCCAGCTCTGCGTGGAGAACGAGGGCTATGCGGGCCGGATGAACCACCCCGCCCGCGAGAATCACCGCATCATCCCGCTGACCATCAACGACAGCGCGTGGAATCTGCAATACAGCCCCTACGTCTACTACAACGAGCACTGCATCGTGTTCAACAGCCAGCACACCCCCATGAAGATCGAGCGTGCCACCTTCCGCAAGCTGCTGGATTTCGTGGCCCTCTTTCCCCACTACTTCGTGGGCAGCAACGCCGACCTGCCCATCGTGGGCGGCAGCATCCTGAGCCACGACCACTTCCAGGGCGGCCACTACGAGTTCGCCATGGCCAAAGCTCCCATCGAGAAGAGCTGGACCTTCCCCGGCTACGAGGATGTCGAAGCCGGCATCGTCCACTGGCCCATGAGCTGCATCCGCCTGACCTGCGAGGACGATGGCCGTCTGGTGGACCTGGCGGACAAGATCCTGACCGCATGGCGCGGCTACACCGACGAGGCCTGCTTCGTCTACGCTGAGACCGACGGTGAGCCGCACAACACCATCACCCCCATCGCCCGGATGCGGGACGGCAGATTCCAGCTGGACCTCGTGCTCCGCAACAACATCACCACGCCGGAACACCCGCTGGGCGTCTACCACCCCCACGCCAAGCTTCACCACATCAAAAAGGAGAACATCGGCCTCATCGAGGTCATGGGTCTGGCGGTGCTGCCCAGCCGCCTGAAGCAGGAGCTGTTCGATCTGGCCGACCTGCTGACCGCGCATGTGCCCACGGCCGACTACCCCGAAGCCCTGCAAAAACACGCTGCCTGGGCCGAGGAGATCCTCGCCCGGCACCCGGAGCTGAATGCTGATACGGTCCACCTCATCCTGCAGGACGAGGTCGGCCATGTCTTCGCTGAGGTTCTGACCGATGCCGGTGTCTACAAGCTGGACGAAGCAGGCCGTGCAGGCTTCGTGCGCTTCCTCGAATCCGTAAAGTGACCTGTTGTTCCTGAACAAGACCCGTCAGCAGTTTCTGTTGACGGGTCTTGTTGATGGACCATTCCGGCAGCTGTATCAAAGGAGGTTTTTCATGCCTTATACGTTAGAAGTTTGTGTTGACAGCACCGCCAGTGCCCTTGCGGCCCAGCGCGGCGGGGCCGACCGGCTGGAGCTCTGCGCCGACCTCATCGTGGGCGGCACCACCCCCAGCCTTGCGCTGGTGCGGCAGGTCAAGGAGACCACCGGCCTGCCCGTCCGCGCCCTGCTCCGCCCCCGCTTCGGTGATTTCTGCTACGACCGCTGGGAGCTGGGACAGATGAAAGAATCTGCCGCCGCACTCGTCGCCGCCGGGGCAGACGGCATCGTCACCGGTGTGCTGACCCCGGACGGTGCGCTGGATGCAGAGGCCCTGCGCCCCATCTACGAGGCCGCCCGCGAAGCCGCCGCCAAAGCGAGCCGCCCCGTTGCGCTCACCCTCCACCGCGCCTTTGACGTCTGCCGCGACCCCTTCGCGGCGCTGGACACGGCCTGCGCTCTGGGGCTTTCCACCATTCTGACCAGCGGCCAGGCCGCCAGCGCCCCCGCCGGGGCACCCCTGCTCCGGCAGCTTGTGGACCGCGCCGCCGGGCGCATCGAGATTCTGGTGGGCGCAGGCGTCTCCCCGGCCAACCTCCCTGCACTGGCCAAACAGACCGGTGCACACAGCTTCCACCTTTCCGGCAAGCAGGTGCTGAACAGCCGGATGACCTTCCGCCGGGAAGGCGTCCCCATGGGCCTGCCCGGCTTCTCCGAGTTCGAGCTGTGGCAGACGAGCGAAGAGACCATCCGGAAGGCGCGCGGCATTCTGGATACGCTCTGACGAAAAAAATCCCGCCAAATGGCGGGATTTTTTTGCTGTATGGAACGGAAATCTCAGACCTTGCGCCGCAGCAGGCTCATGGGGGGCAGTTCCGGGGTGGGGATGGTGTATTTTTCCATCGCATGGGGCGTGGACTCCACCTTCTCCCCCGCCTCGTTCCGGATCCACTCCGGGTGCAGCGGGATGCTGCGGCCGTCCGGGCAGAGCACTTCCAGCGTGTCGCCCAAGCTCCACTTGCCCCGCTGCTGGCAGCTGGCAATGCCGTTCTCCCAGCTGTCCACAGTGCCCACGAACTCCCACTCGCGGATGTAGGTGGCGCTGTCGGTGGCCTGCTTGGCCTGCTCGCGGCCAAAGTAGAAGCCCGGCGAATAGTGGCGGTGGCTGGTGCGGGTCAGCTCGGCCAGCACCTCGTCCGGCAGCTCAAAGTTGTCGTTCATCGGGTCGGCCAGATACTGGTCCAGTGCGCGGCGGTAGGCGGCCGTCACGCTGGCAACGTAGTAGAACGTCTTGGCGCGGCCCTCGATCTTCAGGCTGTCCACGCCCGCCTTGCAGATGAGGTCCAGAAACGGTGCCGTGCACATATCGTTGGCGTTCAGGATATAGCTCCCGTCCTCGTTCTCGCCGATCTCATACAGCTGGCCGGGGCGGGTCTCCTCGCTCAGGTAGTATTTCCAGCGGCAGGGCTGGGCGCACTGGCCCCGGTTGGAGTCGCGGCCCGTCAGGTAGTTGGACAGCAGGCACCGGCCCGACACGCTCATGCACATGGCACCGTGGACAAAGGCCTCGATCTCCAGTTCCGGCGGGGTCTTATCCCGGATGGTGGCAATGTCCTGCAACGTCAGCTCACGGGCCAGCACCACCCGCTTGGCGCCCAGGTTGTAGGCCGCACGGGCAGCGGCCCAGTTGGTGATGCCGGTCTGGGTGGACATGTGGACATCAATGTCCGGCGCGAACTGCTTGCAGGCTTCCAGTACACCCAGGTCTGCCACGATGAAGGCATCCACGCCCGCTGCGGCCGCGCTCCGAATGGCGTCCGGCAGACGGTCGGCCTCTTCGTTGGTGGGCAGGGTGTTCATGGTCAGATAGACCTTGCGGCCGCGGGCATGGGCGTAGATGACGCCCTCGGTCAGCTGTTCCGGCGTGAAGTTGGCCGGGGCTGAGCGCATCCCAAATTCGGGCAGGCTGCAATAGACGGCATCTGCACCGTAGTTGATGGCGTAGCGCAGGCGCTCCAAATCGCCCGCGGGGGACAGAAGTTCCGGGATCTGTAACATAATCATTCTCCTAAACGAGCTTACCCTCTCCCAAAGGGAGAGCCCCTGGCAAACCGGTCAACCATTGCGTTTTCCGTCAGCACAAGGGCTTCGCTCTCATTTTTTTGCCGCAAGCGAACGGTTCACATCCGCTGCCTTCTGGCAGTTGGTCTGATGCTCCGCATAGGTGCGGGCGTAGTAATACTGGCCGCGGAGGTCGGTCACGAAGAAATAGCAGTCTTGGACTTCCGCATCGGGCTGGGGGGCCAGCGCAGCCCGAATGGCGGCCAGACCGGGGTTCGAGATCGGCCCGGCGGGCAGGCCGGTGCAGGTATAGGTGTCGTAGGCATTGCGGATGTTTTCGGGGATCTTCTCCCAGCCGCCGTACCAGGGGGCCACCCAGTTCCAGAGATAGTTGTTGTCTGCATCGCTCTGAACATAGCTGGACGTGTTGCTCTGCAGCTTGGGGTAGGGCGAGCCTTCTGCCAGACGGTTGCGGAACACCTGGGCCACATTGTTGTCCTGGTCGTTGCCGGCCTCCTCCTGCACGAAGGATGCCAGCGTGATGACCTCCGAAAGGCTCAGGCCCTGCTGGTCCAGCTCCTTGTACATCGCGTCGGTGAACTGCTGGTCAAAATGCGAATAGAACGTTGCAACGTAGTTGTGCACCGTATCATCCGCGAGGAATTCGTAGGTATCCGGGAAGAGATAGCCCTCGCACTTCAGGAAGCGGTCCGGGGCATCCGTGTCATCGGGGACATCCTGCCAGAACGTGTATTCGCTGAAATCGCCGGTGTTGGCCTCTTCGAGAAACTCCTTTGCGGTGCACAGCCCGGCCTGTTCCATCTTCTGTGCGATGGCAATGGCCGTCGTGCCCTCCGGGAAGGTCAGGCGGACGCTCTCCGCTTTGGCATATTCAGAAAGCGCCTCAATGAGCGCATCGTAGGAGCTGCCGGGTTCCAGCGAAAATTCGCCATACTGGAGCTTCGCCGCCGCGTCTTTGCGGCCGACGTACCAGCGGAACAGCTGCGGAAAGCGGATGACGCCCGCTTCCTTCAGCTGCCGGGCAATGGTGCTCACACCGCTGCCCTGCGCGATCTCCACGGTCACGGCATCCTGCCGGATGCCGCCGTCGATCTCGCGCTTTGCCAGCAGGAATGCGCCGCCCGCCGCCGCCAGCACGAGCACCAGCAGCACGAGCAGGATCTTCAGCGCACCGCCTTTTTTGCGGGGTCTCGTATGGTTACTTGCCATCTGCATGTTCCTTTCAATCCAACATCAGCCGCATATAGCTCTCGCTCACATCAAAGGCTTCGCCCTCAAAGCGGATCATTCCATAATCCTGCCGGGTGCCCTCGCCAAGGAAGAGGTTCTGCGCGGCACCCACGGTGATGACGGCCTTTTCCACAATGACCTCTTTTTCGCGGGCCGCTTCCATCAAAATCTCTGCGGCGCGGTCGCCGGTGGCCATCATCTCCACAAAATAAAGGGTGTCCTCCTTGCGGAAATATATTCCGTAGCCGTTGTCGTTCGAGACGATGGTGGCCCCGCGGGAGTACAGATCCCCCAGCACCACGGCCATCTGTTCCGGCGGCAGCTGCACGGTGTCGGGCCAGAATCTCGCCCGCAGCTCACAGAGCTTTTTGGCCGTGACGGTGTCGAACTCGGCCTGGCTCCACAGGTTGCGGTCTACCTCGCGGGGCAGGCACCGCAGCGGGAAGGCCCACTGGAAGCCCTTATCCTGTAATAGCGCCGCCTGCTCGTTCCCGCTGGGCACAACGACCACGAACCCGGCTCCTTTCAGTTTCTGCTGGGTGCACAGATGGTCTACCAGACCCGCCAGGATCAGGCTACCCTGCCCGGTCAGGCCGTACAGGCAGCAGCCGGGCCGCCCCTGCAGCGAGACCGGCACCGCCATGGCCACGGCCTCAATGTGGTCATTTTCCTCCGCTACATAGACATTCTGCTCCCCGGCAAAGCGCTCGATGGCGTTGGCGAGGAAGGTTTCGTCCTCCCCATGTTCGCGCTGCCACAGCGCCAGGATCTCCGCCCGGTCGGACGGCTGCATCAAACGGTACATAAAAACACCTACCTCCTACGCATGGGTATCCCTGCGCCTGCCCGGCACAGGTCGATTGTGCGTTATTCCGCAAGGGCCGCGTCCACCCGCCGGCGGACCTCCTGCCCGATCTCTTCCACGCTGCGCATCCCGTCCCCGCAGGTGCAGGGCACGGTCTGCCAGCCCAGGTGCGCGGCGCAGAACTCAGCCGCTCTGCGGCTGCGGGCCAGATACTCCACATCCTTTTCGTGGACGTCCTTTTTGCTCTCGTCGCCGTGGTAGCGCTGGGTCATCAGCTTCTGGCTCACGGCAGGGTCCACCTGTAAATAGATCACGCAGTCCGGTGCGGGCAGACCCAGCAGATGGAACTCGTAATCGAACAGCCAGTGCAGAAACTGCTCCCATTCTTCCGGCGGCAGCTTCGAGCACTGGTGCACCGCATTGGAGGTGGTGTACCGGTCGGCGATGAGGATGCCGCCCTCTTCGTAGAATCTCCCCCAGTCGGCTTTGTAGCCCGCATAGCGGTCCACCGCATAAAAGCTCGATGCTGCGTATGCGTTCACGTCGTCTGGTCTCGCGCCGAACTGTCCGGCCAGATACATCCGGACCAGTGCGCTCGAATCGCTGGCATAATTCGGGAAGGTGATCTCCCGCACCAGCCTGCCCTCGGCGGCCAGTGCTGCGGCCAGACGCTTGGCCTGGGTGGCCTTGCCGCTGCCGTCCAATCCTTCCAGCACGATGAGTTTTCCGTGGCTCATACAGGTTCCCCCTTCAAAGCGGCATACTGCGCCCGCACCTCGGCGGTCTTGCCGCAGCACATCCTGCCCTCCGGGCAGGGGCCGGAGACACACGCCGGGCCGGCCGTGCGGAAGAGATGGGGTGCCACCGGGTAGACCAGCCGCAGCATCTCTTCGGCCAGCGCCCGGATCTCCCACTGGGCGCGGCTGCAACACCGCAGATGGAAGAAGTTCTGCAGGCTGCGGGCGTTCATGGTGACGACCATCTTGGTCTCGCAGGCATTGGGCAGCACGAAGCGGGCGTCCTCATTGGCCTGCTTGGAAGCCTTGGCGCGGGCCTGTTTTTCGGGCATTCCCTCCGCCATCAGGCGGGCGGTGTGGCCCTCCTCCAGCTTTTTCACGAGGTCAAGGTAGCGCGCCGCGTCCTCGTTCATGCTGGCGAGAAAGGCTTCCTTCGCTTCGGGGATGGCCTCGATCTCCGGCGGGATGACATAACGGAAGTCGTCCAGCCGGACATAGCGCTGGCTCTGCACACTGAACGATGCGATGCGGTGGCGGGTGATCTGGGCCAACAGGGTGCGGCTGACGCCCTCGATACCAAAGGTGAAACTGGCATGTTCTATGGGGCTGGCGTGGCCAAGGTCGCTGAGCATGGTCAGGAAGCTGGCCGTCTTCTCCTCGGTCAGGCCGTCCAGCAGGTCGGTGATGTGGGCGTCGGAGTAGCAGAGCTTCGCCGCCGCAGCCACCACCTTTTCCGGCTCCGGCGTATGCGCGATCAATCGGACTGTCATCATCTGTCATTCCTCCGTTATTTTTGTCAGCGGCGCAAAGTTTGCCATGGTCTTCTTCACGCCGACCTTTTCAAAGTTGATCTCTACGATCTGGTCGCCTGCGGTAGGCTTGACCTTGAGCACCTTGCCGCGGCCAAACACTTTATGCTCCACGATATCCCCCGGTTCGTAGTGTTTCGGGGTGCTGGCGGCAGGCTTTGCCGCCGGTGCCCCGGTGAACTGCACCGGTTTCGCCGGAGCCTTGGGGGCTGCGGCGCGGCCATAACCGGAGCCAAAACCGCCCGAACGGCTGCGGCTGTCCGCGCTGGCCGACCCGGACGCACCCCGCCCGGCATAGTCAGACCCAAAGCCCCGGCTGCCGCCGTTGTATTCGGCATTCAGGTAGCCGGAGCGGCTGCCGGAACCGAAACCGGAACGGCTGCGGCCCCAGCCGGAGGCACCGGAGTAGCCCGACGCGCCGCCCGGCACGGTATCGCTGTAAGCCGAGCCCCAGCCGCCCAGCTGAGAGCGGCGCTCCAACGCCGGGCTGCGGGTCTCCTCGATGTACTCCGGCTCGATCTCGCGCAAAAAGCGGCTGGGCTCGTTGCGCTGGGTGCGGCCATAGAGCATCCGAGTCACGCTGTTGGAGATGTAAAGCTCCTTTTTGGCGCGGGTGATGCCGACATAGGCCAGGCGGCGTTCCTCTTCGAGGTCTGCCTCGGAGTATTTGCTCATCTCGCTGGGGAAGACGCCCTCCTCCATGCCGATGAGGAACACATACGGAAATTCCAACCCCTTGGCCGAGTGGATGGTCATCAGAACCACCTGGTCGCTGCTTTCGTTGTAGCTGTCGATGTCGCTGATGAGGGCGATGTCTTCGAGGTAGCCTTCCAGCGTGGCTTCCTCGCCGTGCTGGTCGCAGTAGTTTTTCACGTTGTTGACCAGCTGCCCCAGGTTCTGCAGCCGGTCGGCGGCGTCCTCGTGGCCCTTGGCGATCTCCTGTTCGAGCATGGCCTTGTACCCGCTCAGCTCAATGACATCGGACGCAAATTCATCCAGCGTCCGTGTTTCCAGCGACTCCTGCAATTTCTCGTAGATCTGCCAGAATTTCAGGATCGGCATGATGGAGCGGGCCAGCCGCGCGTACTGGTCGGCGTGGCTGATGATCTCCAGCATACTCGTGTTCTCCTGCGCGGCAAGGTCTGCGATGACCTCGATGGTCGTGTTGCCGATCTTCCGCGCCGGTTCGTTGATGATGCGGCGCAGGCGGACATCGTCGCGGGCATTGGCCACGATGGACATATAGGAGTGGATGTCCTTGACCTCTTTGCGGTCGTTGAAGCGCTGGCCGCCCACGATCTTATGCGGGATGCCGGCGCGGGTGAAGTAGCTTTCGATGGGGGCCGACTGCGCGTTCATCCGGTAGAGCACCGCGTGGTCTGCCAGATGCCCGCCCTCTTTGAGGTGCTGACCAATGACATCCGCGATGTGCATGGCCTCATCCTGCTCGTTCTCCGCCGTGTAGACCTGCACCTTGTCGCCCTCACTGTTCTTCGTCCAGAGGGTCTTGCCCTTGCGCTCGGTGTTGTGCTGGATGACGCAGTTGGCGGCGTTCAGGATATTGGAGGTCGAGCGGTAGTTCTGCTCCAGACGAATGGTCTTTGTGCCGGGATAGATGCGCTCGAAGTTGAGGATGTTCTCGATGGTGGCACCGCGGAACCGGTAGATGCTCTGGTCATCGTCGCCGACGACACAGATGTTCTTTTCCGGCCCGGTGAGCAGGCTGACCAGGCGGAACTGTGCCACGCTGGTGTCCTGATATTCGTCCACGAGCAGATAGCGGTATTTGTTCTGGTAGAACTGCCGCACCTCCTCGTGCCCGGCCAGCAGCTGGACGGTCTGGTAGATGAGGTCATCGAAATCGAACGCACCGGCATCCTTCAGCTTCTTTTCGTAGGCCGCATAGACCTTGGCCGCCAGCGCCCCTTTCGTATCCCGCGCCGGGGTGCGCAGGGCCTCTTCGGGACTGACGAGCTGGTCCTTCCAGCGGCTCATCTGGTTGATGGCGCTCTTGACCGGGAAGAATTTGTCGTCGATGCTCAGCTCTTTGTATACGCTCTTCATCACGCGCTGGGCGTCGTCGGTGTCGTAGATGGTAAAGCTGCGGGGGTAGCCGATCTCCTCGGCCCAGCGGCGCAGGATGCGCACACAGGCCGAGTGGAAGGTGGAGGCGAACACCTTGTCGCCCTCTTCGCCGCCCAGCATGTTCCGCAGACGCTCCTTCAGCTCCCCTGCCGCCTTGTTCGTAAAGGTGATTGCCATCACGTCCCAGCTGCGCACCGCATCCTTGCGGAGCATCCCATCCAGCCGGGAAGGGGCATCGGTGTTCGTCATGATAGCCATCCGCAGCGCCTTGACGTCGTCCTCAGTCACTTCGCGGGGCACCCACTGGGAGCCGTGCGCCGCACCAAAGCGGATGAGGTTCGCGATGCGGTTGACCAGCACGGTCGTCTTGCCGCTTCCGGCGCCTGCCAGGATCAGCAGCGGGCCGTTGGTGGTAAACACAGCCTCCCGCTGCATCGCGTTCAGGCGGCCGAACTGTTTTTCAATGTAGGTATCGCGCAGCGCGCAAAATTCCTGCCTGAGATCAATTGCCATTGTTTCACCTGTTCTTTAAGCTATTTTCCATGAATCACTAAGGTATAGTATATCACATTTCATCCCTATTGCACAGAGTTTGCCGCATAAAAAACCGCCCATCTGCGGCGCAGTGCCGATAGATGGGCGGTTTGGGATCCTCAATTTGCCAAAACAGGGCTTAGCCGAAGATGTTGATCAGAATACCAGCAGCAACGGCGGAACCGATCACGCCAGCGACGTTGGGACCCATGGCGTGCATCAGCAGGAAGTTGGAGGGGTTCTCGCTCTGGCCGACCTTCTGAGAAACGCGGGCCGCCATCGGAACAGCGGAAACACCTGCGGAACCGATCAGGGGGTTGACCTGGCCGCCGGTCAGTGCATACATGACCTTGCCGCACAGAACACCGGCTGCGGTGCCGAAGGAGAATGCGATCAGACCCAGCACGATGATGAACAGGGTGCGGGTGTTCAGGAAGGTGTTGGCAGAGGTGGTGCAGCCAACGGACAGCGCCAGGAAGATGGTGATGATGTTCATCAGCTCATTGCCGGCGGTCTTCTGGAGACGATCCACGACACCGGACTCCTTCATCAGGTTGCCCAGCATCAGCATACCGACCAGGACAGCGGCATCCGGAACGATCAGGGAGACGATGATGGTGACCATGATGGGGAAGACGATTCTCTCGGTCTTGGTCACGGTGCGCAGCTGCTTCATCACGACGGTACGCTCTTTCT
>OHDN01000251.1_pt1 | contig 39234 bp, 30 predicted proteins | sample 1566971 | NCBI WGS metagenome assembly OHDN01 (sample SAMEA3879538, study PRJEB24766) | human gut metagenome | biome: human-associated habitat; feature: feces | place: USA | collected 1985/1987
TTGTTCACCGATATGTTGTTTGCACATTTTAATAATCGCATATGTAGTAAATATTAATCTTATACTTAGTAAAATGCTGAATAATACTATTGCAATGGTGTATCCATTAATAATACTTGAAAGAAATAAATAAAGTAATAAACCTATTTGTAAAATAGCACTAAAAATTGCATTTAAAACGAGGTTTCTAGTTCTCCATTTTCTTTGTTGATTTTTCGTCATAAACTCAAATTCTTTGTTTATTGGATCAATTATTGGTGTTCCGCATCTAGGGCAAATTAATATGGTTTGTCCCAAATCAACACGTGGCACGCCGGTTTCGCGTTTTCTGGTATAACAACCGCAATATGGACATTTTGTTGTAGTGTAAATCATAATTCTCTCCTTATTCTTTTTAATCAATTAAAAAAGCGTGTTCATTGAGAACACGCCGAAAAACGTTACTCTCAATGTTGCGACACATTTCCCTAATACAAAGGCGAGAGTGCGTTTTTGCCTATATCACTCCTTCATATTAGGTTTATTAAAATGTGTCGCAAATATACTATATCACATTTTTTGAATGAAATACAATAGATTTATAAAAAAAGTGACACAAGAGAAAGGGTAAAGAAAAAAAGGTGTCCCTTCCGGGAGATTGCCACGCTACGCTCGCAATGACATAGTATTTCGTACGGAATAGAATAAATGTTTCTTAGTTTGAACTGACAATTATTTGTCAACAACGCGCCGCGCGGTGCAAACCGCACAGAATCCACGATTCCCGGCACAAAAAAAAACACCGCAATTTTTTAGAAGAGGTGGATTCGTTTAATAGCGGAACGTAATCGTCTACGTCAACAAACAAAACTTCGTTTTACGCTGCGCCGCTTGTTTTCTATGAAAACACGTTTGTTGACTATGTCCGCTTCAATCGATAAAAAAATACAAGTGCTTTTTTATCTCATTTTGCGGTCAGCACCGAAAGGTGGTTCAGGCGCAACGCGCCGCGCGGTGTAAACCGCGCAGAATCCACGATTCCCGGCATAAAAAAAGACACCGCATTGCGATGTCTTTTTTTTGGTGGGAAGAGGTGGATTCGAACCACCGAAGGCGGTGCCAACAGATTTACAGTCTGCTCCCTTTGGCCACTCGGGAATCTTCCCACGCTTGGAGCTGGTGGTCGGAGTCGAACCAACAACCTGCTGATTACAAATCAGCTGCTCTGCCATTGAGCCACACCAGCGAGGTGTTTGGAACGAAAACTCTGTGCCGCACCATCCGTATAAAAATGGTGCCTTGGGGCGGAGTTGAACCACCGACACAGGGATTTTCAGTCCCTTGCTCTACCAACTGAGCTACCAAGGCGTTTATGGCGATTCGAAGGGGAGTCGAACCCCTGACCTCTAGCGTGACAGGCTAGCGTTCTAACCAACTGAACTACCGAACCACAATTTATTAAGTTTTTTGGTGGGCCTTCACGGACTTGAACCGCGGACCAATCGGTTATGAGCCGACCGCTCTAACCAACTGAGCTAAAGGCCCTAATCTTTTTGGTGGTCGGGGTGAAGAGACTCGAACTCCCGACCTCATGGTCCCAAACCACGCGCGCTACCAAACTGCGCCACACCCCGATAGCGGGAATTGTTCGCCATTCACAAGCGACTTTTAAATAATACGATAATACAAAAAAAATGTCAACTTTTTTTCAATATTTTCAGAAAAATTTTTAATTCAATTTACAATATCCGTTTAATTTCGTTGAAAAACAACTTTATATATGTTTTTTTGCAAAAATTTAAGGTTTATTCTTTTTTTAAGAGGTGAGAAAATGAAAATATCTTATGAAAATTCGTCGGGATCGCTCATGATAAGACTTATCGGCGACGTGGACGACAACGGAATAATAAAAGCCAGACAAGATATCGACCGACTGCTGGAAAAAGAAAGATATTACGAAGTCGTGTTCGATTTTTCGGGCGTGAGTTTTATGGACAGCACCGGCATCGGCATGCTTCTCGGACGATATAAAAAACTTGAAAAACTGTCCGTGCCGATGTACGTTACGGGCACAAACAAGCAAGTCGACAAAGTATTTTTTACAAGCGGAATATACGAAATAATCTGCAAACTCGCATAAAGGAGAGAATATGGAAAACTATCTTGAAATGAAATTTTTGAGCATACCCGAAAACGTATCGTTTTCACGCAGTACGGTATCGGCGTTTTGCCTTGTGCTCGATCCGAGCGTCGAGGAACTCAACGACGTCAAAACAGCGGTGTCGGAGGCGGTAACAAATTCAATCGTGCACGGATACGAAAACAGAAAAACGGAAATAATCGAAATAACCGCAAAATGCGAAAAGAATTCGGTTGAAATCCTGATTGTCGACCACGGCGTGGGAATCCCCGACGTAAAGCGCGCGATGGAACCCTTTTTCACGACGAAACCCAACGAGGAAAGAAGCGGCATGGGTTTCACGATTATGCAAACGTTTATGGACGAAGTTGCGGTTGATTCAAAAGACGGCGAAACACGAGTAAAATTATTAAAGCGTTTTAAGGGAAACGATAATGTTTGACGTCGAAAAAACAAGCGACCTCATACAAAAGTCAAAAGACGGGGATAAGGACGCGCTTGACGCGCTCATCGTTGAAAACACGCCGCTTGTCAAGTCGGTCGTAAGACGTTATTCCGGGAAAAACGTGGAGTACGACGACCTTATGCAACTTGGCAGCATGGGACTTCTGAAAGCCATTAAAAACTTTGATGAAAACTTCAACGTCAGGTTCTCGACGTACGCCGTACCGATGATTGCAGGCGAAATCAAAAGGTTTATCCGCGACGACGGGGCGGTGAAAGTGTCGCGCGCACTGAAACTTCTGGCGTACAATATCGGAAAATTCAAGGACGACTTTTCAAAAACGAACAATCGCGAGCCGACCATCGACGAAATTTCAAAAGAGTTTAACGTCGATAAGGAAGAAGTCGTTTTCGCGCTGGACAGCACAAGATATCCGTTGTCGTTAAACGACACGCAGGGCGACGACGAGGGCGCGCCTTTAATCGACAAAATCGGCGAAAACACGTCAAACGACCTTGACGACAAAATCATTCTGAAAGGTGTGATAAAAGATCTGCCGGAGCGCGAGAAAAAGATTATTATATTAAGGTATTATCGCGATAAAACCCAGTCGGAAGTGGCGGGAATCATGGGCGTTTCGCAGGTGCAAATTTCACGCATCGAAAACAAAATTCTTTCAAAAATCAAAGAATCATTCAATAATAAGTAATATTTTTTGTGTATTTAGTCAAAAAACGGTAACACTTATCGATATGGATAAGTGTTATTTATCGTGTCGCGAAGACACCGAATCGAAAACTTTGAAAAAAACAAAATTAAGGACGGACGAAAACGTTGAAAACCCGCAAAAAGAAGACTGACGCGCGCTTTATTAACGAAAAATATCTTGCGTACGTGCACGAAAACGCGCCCAAAACAAAACAACTCAAAACCCTTATCCCGGCATTTTTGGTGGGCGGCGCGATATGTTCGATAGGTCAACTTGTGTCCGACCTGCTGAAAATGTGGACGTCGCTTGACAAAGACGGAGTCGGCGCGGCGACAAGCGTAATATTGATATTCCTCGGGAGTTTATTCACCGGGCTCGGGCTGTACGACAGGCTCGGACGAATTGCGGGTGGCGGCAGTATCGTGCCTATCACGGGCTTTGCAAACTCAATCGTATCTCCTGCGATGGAATTTAATCAGGAGGGCGTAATTTTCGGAATTTCCGCGAAAATGTTTGTAATATCCGGTCCGATAATCGTGCTGGGCGTCAGCGCGTCGATTGTCGTCGGGCTTATTTATATGATTTTTTTATGAAAAAAGGAAAACAAAGCGTAATATTTCAAAAAGATATTTTCATAAACGACGCCGCGTCGTACGTCGGCAAAAGGGAAAGCGAAGGCAACCTTCGCGATTACTTTCAAAACGTTCTGCAAGACGATCTGATGAAAGAAAAATCCTATGAACTTGCCGAAACGAAAATGCAGAAAATGACCGTCGAAAAGCTCTTTGAAGTTTCGGGAAAAACCGCAAAAGATTTCGATTGTATCATGGGCGGCGACCTTCAAAACCAGATTTTCGCGACAAGCTTTTGTGCAAGGGAGTTCGACATTCCGTTTTTCGGGCTTTACGGCGCGTGCAGTACTTTCGGCGAAGGGTTGTGCGCGGGCGGATTGTTTATTGAAAGCGGAAATTTCAAAAACATAATCGTCGTTACAAGCAGTCATTTTTCGTCGGCGGAGCGGAATTATCGTTTCCCGCTGGAACTCGGCAACCAGCGCACGCCTTTGTCGCAGTGGACGGTAACGGCGTCGGGCGCGGTGACTCTTTCCGACGAAAAATACAAGGATTTCGCGCCGAAAATCACTGCGATTACCGTAGGTAAAGTCGTTGACTTCGGCGTGACCGACGCAAACAATATGGGCGCGGCAATGGCTCCTGCCGCCGCGGACACCTTGAAAACGCACTTTTCCGACCTTTCAAGGAGCCCTGATTATTACGACGTAATTTTCACGGGCGACCTTGGAATTTTCGGTCACGAACTTTGCGCGCACCTTTTGTCGAATGACGGTATTACAATGCCGAAAACCTTTTCGGATTGCGGGAAAATCATTTTTTCGGAAAAACAAAAGGTGTTTATGGGCGGCAGCGGAGCAGGGTGCAGCAGCGCGGTATTTGCCTCATACCTTTTTGAACTTTTAAGGAAAAACGAAATCAAAAAACTTTTGCTTGTGCCGACGGGCGCACTTCTGAACAAAGATAGCCCCTTGCAAAAACAGTCGATACCCGGCATCGCGCACGCGGTTTCAATCGAGGTGTAAAATGGAAATATTTCTGACTTATCTTAAAGTGTTTGCCGTGGGCGGTTTCGTATGTATGCTCGGACAAGTGCTGATAAACAATACGAAAATGACATCTGCAAGGATACTCGTCACGTTTTTGATGCTTGGCGTCGTGCTGGAAGTTACGGGCGCGTTTGATTATATCGAAGAATTCGCGCACGCAGGGATAACCGTGCCCATCACGGGGTTCGGCTCCAACCTTGCAAAAGGCGCGATAAAAGGCGTTAAGGAAGACGGAATCTTGGGCGCGGTGAAGGGCGGCATGAGCGCGGTATCGTCAGGACTTTCCGCGGCGATATTTTTCGGATTTATTTTCGCGCTGATTTTCAAGGCAAAAACAAAAGAAAGTTAATATATTTATATAGTATTAAGTAAACATATTATTTGTCGCCGCATATCATATATGCGTGATATTGTCGATAAGTCCGAAAACGAAAAAACTGCTGAAAGCCTTATTTATAATTGCGATAATTTTACTTATCGCAGGGCTTATTTTTTCGTATTTCCGCGGCAACGTCGTGCCGGTTTTTACGACGACTTGCGAGGCGGAAGTGAAAGCACTTGCGATTAACGCCGCCAACCGCGCGACCAACAGCGTACTTTTTAACGAAAGCGTGAACTACAACGACCTGTTCGAGGTGGTAAAAAACAACGACGGCGACGTAACGCTTATCGAGGCAAAATCCATCAACATTAACAAATTCGCGCGTGAAATCGCGATTCTGACGCAAAGATACCTTGAAAACAACGGAACGACGAAAATCAGCATTCCGCTCGGCACGCTGTCCGGAATAACGATGTTTGTGGGCACCGGTCCCGACGTCAACATCGAAATACTGCCTATCGCCGCGACAAACTGCGACTTTTATTCGGAATTTCAGTCGGCGGGAATCAACCAGACAATCCATAAAATTTACGTGATAGTCCTGCTTTCGGTTACGGTTGCGCTTCCTGCGTCCGAAATATCCGTCGAAACACAGTCGGAAATACTCGTGTGTGAAAATCTTATTGTCGGAAAAGTCCCCGATACTTATCTGGGCGTAGGGAAGATATCGTCGGGATATAATCTTGTCCCGTAACAAATCTTTTAAGTCATTTTTAAGGTTTTATACAAAAAAAATCAATTTTTCTTAATTTCGACATTAAATTTTGTTATTTTTTGTTTTTATTTTCAACATTATTTCTTTACTTTATTTCTTCCTTGTGTTAAAATTATTTTAATCAAAATTCAAGGAGTAATTATGATTGAAGCCATCGAAAGGTTAAAGTCCGACGGCGTCGCGCTCATAAACGACGCGAAAACGCTCAACGACGTAAACAACGTGAAAGTGAAAATCTTTGGCAAAAACGGCGATTTTACAATCGCTATGCGCGGTCTGAAAGACGTCCCGCGCGAACAAAAGCCCGAAGTGGGCAAAATGTTCAACGACGTGAAAGTTATGCTTGAAGGTCGTATTGCCGAAAAAGAAGCAGAGTTTAAGGAAATCGAAAAACAAGCGCGCATTAAAAGCGAATATATCGACGTCACGCTTCCCGGAAAAACGGAACTCGGGGCGTTGCATCCTTTGACGGAAGTCAAAAACCAGATTCTCGATACGTTTATCGGGCTCGGGTTCGAGGTCAAGGAAGGTCCGGAAATCGAAAGCGATTACTTTAACTTCCAACTTCTCAACATTCCGAAGGATCACCCCGCGCGCGATATGCAGGATTCCTTCTATATCACCGACAACTTCCTGCTTCGTACGCACACAAGCCCGATGCAGGCTCGCACGATGACCACCGAAAAACCGCCCATTCGTATCGTCGTTCCCGGAAAAGTTTACAGAAACGACGACGACGCGACGCACAGCCCGATGTTCCAGCAGGTCGAAGGGCTTGTCATCGACAAACATATCACGCTTTGCGACTTAAAAGGCGCGCTCGAAGTCTTCGCGAAGAAACTTTTTGACGAAAAAACGAAAGTTCGTTTCCGTCCAAGTTACTTCCCGTTTACGGAGCCGTCCGTCGAAGTCGACGTGTCGTGCAGTATCTGCCACGGCAAAGGCTGCCGCGTTTGCAAGGGCACAGGCTGGATTGAAATCCTCGGCGCGGGCATCGTAAATCCCGCGGTTCTCGAAGCATGCGGCATCAACAGCAAGGAATACAGCGGCTACGCATTCGGTTTCGGTATCGAACGTATCGCAATGATTAAATACGGTATCCCCGATATTCGTCTTTTCTTTGAAAACGACAAACGCTTTTTAGAGCAATATAAGTAGGAGATTTTTTATGAAAGCACCAATAAGTTGGTTACAAGATTTTGTTAAAATAGATATACCTGCCGAAGCGCTTGCGGACAAACTCGTACACGCGGGTTTCGAGGTCGAAGAAATTATCCGCGAAGCGGACGCAATCAAAAACGTCGTTTCGGGACGCGTGCTTGCAATGGAACGCCACCCAAATTCCGACCACCTCTGGATTTGCCAGATCAACGTCAAAACCGCAACTTTGCAAATCATTACCGGCGCGCAGAACGTGCAGGTCGGCGATATCGTTCCCGTCGCGCTTGACGGGGCGGTTCTTCCCGACGGAAAACGTATTTTCAACGGGGAACTTCGCGGCGTGAAATCGCTTGGAATGCTTTGCGGCGGCAGTGAACTCGGTCTTACCGACGCCGATTACGAAGGCGCGGACGTCGACGGCATTCTTATTTTGAAACCCGACACGAAAGTCGGCGTCGACATCAACGAAATTCTCGGCCGCACCGACGTCATTCTGGACGTTTCGGTCACGGCAAACCGTCCCGACTGCAACAGTATATGGGGTATCGCGCGTGAAGTCGGCGCAGTTCTTCACAAAACCGTGAAAGCGCCCGTCACAAGTTACACCGCAACGCCCGAACGTATCTTCAATTTGCTGGACGTTCAGGTTGCCGACGCAGATCTTTGCCCGCGTTATATGGCAAAAGCCGTCAAAAACATCAAAATTTGCGAAAGTCCCAAAATAATTAAGGACAGGCTTCGCGCGGTCGGCATCAAACCCATCAACAATATCGTCGATATCACAAACTATATTCTTATCGAACTTGGTCAGCCGATGCACGCCTTCGATTACGAAAAAATAGCAGGTCATCGCATTGTCGTCCGTCGCGCGGAAGAAGGCGAAACTATCACCACGCTCGACAACACGACGCATAACCTCGACAACGACGTCCTTGTCATCGCCGACGCCGAAAAACCTTTGGCTGTCGCGGGCATTATGGGCGGTCTTGACAGCGGCATTTCCGACGATACCCACACCATTATCTTTGAAAGCGCGAAATTCGCACGCGATAACGTACGTCGCACTTCAAGAAAACTTAACCTTAAAAGCGACAGCAGCGCAAGATTTGAAAAAGGCATCGACTTTTTGAGTCAGGCAATCGCAATCGACCGCGCTTTGACGCTCATTCAGACGAACGGCTGGGGCACGATTATTTCCGGTACGATCGACACGAATATGAACGCGGTCAAACCCCGCACGCTCACCGTGCAGTATAAGAAAATCAACAATATTCTGGGCATTAAGGTTCCCACCGAAAAAATGGTTGAGATTCTGAACTCGTTGCAAATCAAAACCGTCGTGAAGGGCAAACGCCTTGAATGCCAGATTCCCGCATATCGCGAGGATATCGAGGGCGCAAACGACCTTGCGGAAGAAATCATTCGTCTGTACGGCTACAATAAAATCAAGTCGACCTTGTTTGCCGACGCTTCAAAGCAAACTATGGGCGGCCGCGACGCTTTCAGAACGAAAGAAGATCTGCTTAAACGTATTCTTACCGCAAAAGGCGCGAACGAAATCATTACTTACAGTTTCATCTCGCCAAAGACGTTCGATATTCTTCGTCTTCCGAAAAACGACGCGCTGAGAAACGCAATTCCCATTCTCAACCCGCTTGGCGAAGACGTCAGCATTATGCGTACGACTCTTGTCGGTAGCATGCTTTCGATAATCGGCAGCAATTTCAGCAAAAACAATAAGGACGGCATTTTCTTTGAAACGTCCAAAGTTTTCGCGCCAAAAGCATTGCCGCTTAAAGATTTCCCCGTCGAAACCGAAACTTTGTGCGTCGGTATGTACGGCGCGGATTACGATTTCTTTGCGCTCAAAGGACTGCTTGACAGCGTTTTCTCGGCGTTCAAAATCGACAAAACGACCTATGCCCGCGTGAATAAACCTTATTTGCACGAAGGCAGAAGTGCAGAAATCTTTGTCGGGGACGAGTCGGTCGGTTACATCGGCGAGGTTTATCCCGACGTTCAGGAAGCCTATGACATCGACACACGCGTTTACGTTGCGGAAATCAATCTTGTCAAACTTTTCGCACACGCCGTTGATCATCGTGAATTCAAAGCGCTTCCGAAATATCCCGCAATCAGCCGCGACCTTGCGCTACTTGTCAAAGACGGCGTTTCGTCCGATCAGGTCGTTGCGGTTATCAGAAAAGTTACCAACAGAAAACTTCTGGAAAGCGTTGAAATCTTTGACGTTTACAAAGGACAAGGCGTGCCGAAGGGCAATACGTCAATCGCTTTGACCGTCGTCTTCCGCGCTCCCGACAGGACGCTCACCGACGACGAAGTTCAGGCGGAAATCGACCACGCTTTGAAGAGTATGAAGCGTAAATACAGAGTCAAACTTCGTGTATGATTGAAATTCTTGCTCCGGCAGGTGATTTAATATCGTTAAAATCGGCAATAGCCTCAGATACCGACGCGGTTTATCTGGGGCTATCCGCGTTTAATGCGAGGATTAAGGCCGAAAACTTTACAACCGAAAACATCAAAGATACGGTGGATTATTGCCACCTTTTCGGCGTGAAAGTTTACGTAACGATAAATATCGCCGTGAAAGAGTCGGAGAAGGAAGAACTTAAAAGTATTATCGTCGCGTGCGGACAGGCAAACGTTGACGCTTTCATTATCACGGATATGTTGGCGCTTGAACTTGCAAAAGAATTTGCGCCGAAAGTCCGCTTGCACGCGTCAACTCAATTCGGCGTATGCAACGCGGAAGGCGCGAAATTTGCCGAAAGTCTTGGGTTTTCACGCGTGGTATTGTCGCGCGAGGCGACAATCGAAGAAATCAAAAAAATCAAAGCCGAAACAAACCTGGAAATCGAGTATTTCGTGCACGGCGCGCTGTGCGTTGCGTTTTCCGGGAAATGTCTTATGTCGTCGTTCATTAACGGCGGCAGCGGAAACAGGGGCAGATGCCTGCAACCGTGCAGATTGTTTTACACCGAAAAAACGACGGGAAAGCAAGGCTATCTTTTGTCGACTTCCGACTTATGCCTTGCCGAAAATTTGAAAGAACTTGCCGCCGCAGGCGTTTCGAGTTTCAAAATCGAAGGGCGACTTCGCCGTCCCGAATACGTTTTCAAAACTGTTTCGACTTACAAAAAAATCGTAAAAAACGGGTTTATTGCACAAAAAAACGATATAAACGCCTTAAAATCCGCTTATAATCGTGGCAACTTCACAAAAGGATATTCCTTTGACGACACGAAAAACATTATGAGCGAAAAGGTGCAAGGCAACATCGGGCTTTTGGTCGGTAAGGTCGCAAGCGTCGATAAGCAAGGTTATGCCGAAATCAGGTTTTTTGACAAAATCTCGGAAGGACAGGGCTACAAACTTCTGGACGAAAACGGTTTTGAAAAGTCGGGCGGCGCGTTTCCGAAAGCAAAAAACGGGAAATATCCGATTATCGGCGCAAAGCCCGGATACGAAATAAGAAAAACTTCGGACGCGGAATTTACCTTTTCGGAAAAGAAAATCCCGGTGAAAGTTAAATACATTATCGACGAAAACGGAAAGTTTTCAGCAACGTACGAACATAAAGAGTTTTCGTATACCGTTTCGTCCGATTTTGAAAAAGCGCAGAATAAACCGCTTGACGAGATGACGATAACGGATTCTCTTTCAAAGACGGGCGACAAGTGTTTCGTTGTCGAAAAGGTGAGCGGCGAAATATTATCCGATGTTTTCGCGCAAAGAAGCGTGCTGAATTCGTTGCGCCGCGACGCTTTGGACGGGTTAAAGGAAGAAATATTAAAATCGTACATTTTTGCGAAAAATGACGAAAAACCGCGTGAAACTATTATAAAAAACCGCAAAAATTATAATAATCTTATCGCTGTCGAGGTTCAAAACGAAAATCAACTGTCAGATCGCATAATAAACGAAGCGGACGCAATCGTGTTTTTTCCGGACGAGTTTTCGGAAAAATCGGTTTCGTCGTTTTTAAGTTTTTTGGGCGACAAAAAAGACAAGGCGTACTTGAAACTCACCGTAAACGCGCGTGAAAACGACGTCGCTTTGTATGAAAGTATTATTAAAAACACCGACATTTCGGGCATTTACGCAACAAATCCGTATGGCATATACCTTGCGAGGAAGTATAATCTGAAATTGTTTTCGGGATACGAACTCAATATTTTCAACGAAGTCGACAAAAACCTTTTGTCCGACGATTTATTTGTCGCGAGCGCGGAACTTACCGAAAAGGAACTTAATACGTTTTCGACAACCCCGTTTGTTTTTGCATACGGATATTTGCCGCTTATGAATCTCTCGCACTGCGCGGCGCAACTTCTGACGGGAAAAAACTGCAATAACTGCGCTTATAAAAACGGCTTTACCTATGTCGACCGCAAAAATTACGAATTCAAAATCCTGAGAAACAAGGCGGCAAACTGTTATTTCACGCTGTATAACTCAAAAATTCACGATATTTCGTCAAAAGTGAAGCCGAATTCTTTTAATTTATATCTGAATATGTTACAATTATCGCGTGACGAAGCGGACTGCGTATTCGCCGCGTTTAAGGATAATTTATCCTTAACGACTCGTGACAAAACCAACGGACATTTTATAAACGGTGTGTTATGAACGCTGAAAAAGCCTTAAAAACATTGGAATATCAAAAGATTCTGGATATGCTGAAAACGCACGTCTCGTCCGAGCGCGCAAGGGAACTTGCCGACGAAACGCGACCGACCGACGACAAAAACCTTGCGGAGTCTTGGCTTATTGAAACGTTTGAGGCAGACAAAATCCTGTACGAGCAGTCGTTGGACCCGAATTTCGCAATCGACAATATCGTAACGTCTTTGGAGCGCACGAGAAAACTTTCAAATCTCACGATGGCGGAACTTCTGAAAATTGCCCGCGTGCTGAAAGTTTCAAGGATCCTTAAAAATACTTTGTCGCGCGCAATCGACGCCGACGTAATAAAAGGATACTCGTTCGGGCTTTTCACAAATCTTCCTCTCGAAGAAAGAATCGACAAAAGCATAATTTCCGACACCGAAATGAGCGACGACGCAAGCCCCGCGCTTCGTCAGATCCGCATCAAAATCAGGCGCACCAACGAAAACGTCAAACTTAAACTGCAAAGTTACGTCACACAGGGCAAGTACCAGAAATATTTGCAGGACAACATCGTCACGATGCGCGGCGACAGATACGTTATCCCCGTTAAGTCGGAGTTCAAGGGCGCGATGCAAGGGCTTGTGCACGATCAATCGGCGTCCGGGCAAACGCTTTTTATTGAGCCGCTTGCCGTTGTCGAACTTAATAACGAACTGAAAACCCTTCTTATCGAAGAGCAACAGGAAATCGAAAAAATTCTTACCGACCTTACGGTTTCGGTGCGCGGCGACGTCAACGAAATCCTTAACAATTACGAAATTATCGCGCGGCTTGACCTGATTTTCGCAAGGGCAAAACTCGCAAGGTCGATGAAGGCGATTATGCCCAAAATCAACGATAAAGGTTATATAAATATCGTTGCCGGCAGGCATCCGCTTATCGACAAAAACAAGGTGAAACCCATCACGATTTATCTTGGAAAAGACTTTGACGTGATGCTTATCACCGGTCCGAACGCGGGCGGCAAAACCGTAACGCTCAAACTTGTGGGGATTCTGGAAGTTATGGCGCTTTCGGGTATGTTTATCCCTGCGGGCGCGGACAGCGAAATCTCTACGTTTTCAAACATTTTCACGGACATCGGCGACGAACAATCCATCGAACAATCTTTGTCGACGTTTTCGGGACACCTTAAAAACATCGTGTCGTTTATAAACGACATCACGCCCGACTCGCTTTTGCTTCTGGACGAACTCGGCGCGGGTACAGACCCCGCGGAAGGCAGCGCGCTTGCCGTCGCAATCACGAAAGAAATCAAAAAAGTCGGCGCGAAAGCGGTTATCACGTCGCACTTCAACGCGCTTAAAGAATACGCTGTCAGCACCGAGGGCGTGGGTTCCAGCAGTATGGACTTCAATGTTAACACGTTCGAGCCGCTTTATCGACTTATCATCGGCTCAACGGGAACGTCAAACGCGATACAGATCGCAAGACGGCTCGGGCTCAAAAAGGAACTCGTCGACGACGCGGATTCCATGCTCAGCGAAGAGTCAAAATCGTTCGACAAAGTCTTAATGTCCGCGGAAAAAGCGCGAAAAACCGCCGAAGAGTTGACCGAACAGGCAAAAATCCACAAAATTGAAGCGGAAAAAGAACTCAAAAACGTGCAGGACGAACTCAAAAAACTGCGCGATAACAACGAAAGACTTAACGAACAAATCAGAAAAGATACCAAAAAACTTATCGAATCCAGCGTGAGCGAGGCGAACGATATCATCGACAAGCTGAAAGAACTTTTGAATAAGCCCGACGAACAGGCGCTTTTCGAGGCAAGAAAACTCAAAAAACGCCTTGAAAACATGTCCGCCGAGTACGAAGAAAACGATATCAACGCCGAATACGATCAAAATCTTAATTTTATCGGCGGCGAAATCAAAGTCGGCGACGAAGTTTACGTCGATACGCTCGACAAAGTCGGTAAGGTTACCGCCGTCAACAAAAACGGCGAATACGAGATAATGCTCGGCGCGGTAAAAACCAAAGTTAAGGCAAAAAATTGCAAGCGACTTGCGCCGACAAAATCGAAATCTGAGCGCGTGAGTGTGTCGAAAGCGTTCTCCAACGCACAAATAAAAACCGAAATAAACCTTCTCGGGAAAACCGTGGACGAGGCGATTTTTGAACTCGATCCGTTTTTGTATCAGGCGTCGGAAGCAAACGTTCCCGAAGTCCGCGTCGTACACGGCAAGGGCACGGGCGCGTTGAGAAAGGGCGTACAGGCATATTTAAAAGGTCATCCTTGCGTCAAGGAATTCCGCGACGGCGTTTATGGCGAAGGCGATAACGGCGTTACCATGGTGAAAATCAAATGATGCCCGAATTTTTCTCGGAAACCGAAACGAACACCGGTGCGACCGAGGCGAAAAAAGTAAAAAAACTTTTGTTCTGGTCATACGCGTTAAAAGTCGCGTCGCTTTTATTCGTGGTACTCAGCGCGGTTTTCTCGCCTTATTATCTGATAGGATTTGCGATTTTTGTGATTTCAGGCATCGCGATGAAACAATCCGTGCTTGAAAGAACCGCAAGTTTTGAATACTTTTTCGTGCGCGACACGCTGAAAATAACGGCTTTTTCAAACTTCGGAAAGAAAAAGTATGAGATTTCGATACCCATAAACGATATCGTGAGCATTGAACGGGAATTTGAACGAATTCCTGAAAAAACCGACGTTTTTGCCGCACCGGAGGGCAAACGTATTATAAAAATCCGCTTTATTGAGAATAGTCTGACGAGAAATTTGTATTTTTCGCCTTGCTTGTATCTTGAAGCACTTATACGGAACAGGAAAAATGATTTACTTTGACAATGCGGCGACGACGCCGCTCGACGAAATCGCGATCGACGCGCTTAAAGAATACGGGGTTGAAAAGTTCTTTAACCCGTCGGCGTTGTATCGCGAAGCACTTGAAAACACGAAAACCTTGAACGCCGCGCGCGAAAACATTCTGAAAATCATGCACGGCGACGGCGATTTTATATTCACCGCAAGCGGCACGGAAGCCGACAATATGGCGATTTACGGCGTGAAAAAACCGAAAAACGCGCGTATTATCGTGAGCGCAAGCGAACATTCCGCAATGCTCAACCCCGCAACCGACCTTCTGAACAAGGGATGCGACGTTGTTTTTGCGCCGCTGAACCCCGACGGAAGCGTTAATATCGACGAGTTCAAAAAACTTTTGAACAAGGACGTTTGTTTCGTATCGATAATGCACGTCAACAACGAAACGGGCGCGGTGAACGATCTTCAAAAAATCGTAAAACTCACGAAAGCCGTCGCGCCGAAATCAATCGTCCATTCCGACGGCGTGCAGGCGCTTATGAAAGTCAAGGTAAACCTTATGAACCTTGGCGTCGATATGTATTCGGTCAGCGCGCACAAGGTTCACGCACCGCGCGGAGTCGGCGGACTTTACATCAGAAAGGGCGTCAGAATTAACCCGCTTATTCTCGGTGGCGGGCAGGAAAAGGGTTTACGAAGCGCAACGGAAAATCTTGCGGGAATCGTCGCTTTTTCAAAAATTCTTGAAAAATACGATAAAATGTTCAACGAAAATGTTGAAAAACGAAAAATCGTCCTTGATTATCTTCGCCAAAAAATAAGCGAATCCATGCCTGAACATATTATCGTTTCGCCTGAAAACTCGCCGCATATTCAGATGCTTGCGTTAAAGGGCGTTCGCGGCGAAGTCATGCTGCACAGCCTTGAAGATTATGGCATTCTTATCGGCGTCGGTAGCGCGTGCAGCAGCAAAAAAGGCATCAATAAATTCCAGTCGCTCTTAAACCTTGACGACGAGCATAAGGAAGGCATTATCCGCATCAGCGTGTCGGAAACGAACACGATCGAAGAATGCGATTTCTTCCTTGAAAAACTGAAATACCTCACAGATAAATTAACCGATTATAAAAGGATTTAATATGGAAAGAGTCATTCTTTTAAGGTTTTCCGAAATATTTTTGAAGGGAAACAACAGAAAATTTTTTGAAAAAAAGCTTATCGACAACATCAAAGAAACGCTGAAAAGTTACGAATATCGTTTTTCAACGTCGCAAAACAGATACGTCGTGTCCGATTACGACGTCGACCTTGAAACGGAAATCGTCGAAAGGCTGAAAAAAGTATTCGGCATTTATTCGCTGAGCGTCGCAAACAAAGTCAAAACGGATTTTGACGAAATAAGAAAAGCGGCAGTCGACTTGTTTGACGATACGCCTTTGAAATTCCGCGTGACGGTAAGAAGGGCGGATAAACGCGTCGAAATCCCAAGCCCCGTTATGGCTGCGGAAATCGGCGGCGACATTCTGGAAAAATATCCCGAAACGTCGGTGGATCTCACAAACTTTGACAAAGAAGTTTATGTCGATATACGCGAAAACGGATATACTTATATCTTCCTTGACAAAATCCACTGCGCCGGCGGCATGCCCGTAGGGTCGAGCGGCAAAGCGCTTTGTCTGCTTTCTGGCGGCATCGACAGCCCCGTCGCGGCGTATATGATGGCAAAACGCGGACTTCAAATCGACGCGATCCACTTCCACAGCATGCCGTACACGAGCGAGCAGGCAAAAGAAAAAGTCGTAAGCCTTGCAAAAATCGTTTCCGCGTACGCGGGACACATTAAACTTCACGTCGTGCCGTTCACCGAAATTCAGGAAAACATACACAAATTCTGCCCGCCCGAATACATGATAACAATTATGCGCCGCATTATGATGCGTATTTCGGAAAGGCTTGCGATGCAAATCAATGCGGGCGCGCTCGTTACCGGCGAAAGTCTGGGACAAGTCGCGTCGCAAACCATGCAAAGCATCACGGTTACCAACAAGGTCATTGAAAGATTGCCCGTATTTCGTCCGCTTATCGGTTTTGACAAAGAAGAAATCGTGAAAATTTCAAAACATATCGACGCTTTTGAAACGAGTATCCTTCCGTATCAGGATTGCTGCACGATTTTCCTTCCGAAAAACCCCGTGATCCGTCCGAAACTTGAACTTATCGAACGCGCGGAAAAGGCTCTTGACGTCGAAGGTCTTATTAAAAGGGCGATGGACAATATCGAAGTTATCGAAGTCAAGCATTGATTCAGTAATTGCTGAAATCGTCGATATTTATGTCGTTATTCAATAAAAACCAGTCGGTTTCGTGAATGTTACCGACTATTTTTATGCCGTATTGGTTGTAAAAATAAGGTTTTATATAATACTTCACAAGTTTTTTGTTGTAAACGACGTCGTAAAAACTCAGTTTATCGTTGCCGTTTTCGTATTGTCTGACAAGGGTTTCCCGTTCGCCGTCAAACCTGAAAACGTCGTAATAAAGATACGGCTCGGCGGCAATTTTCACGTTGACGATCCCGTCAGACACGCTGCATTCGATTTCTTCAACCGAAAACCCGTCAAAGCAGGTCGAATAGTTTTCGGGCAGGTTATCCCTTTTGAACACTTCGCTTTTAAGATACGTTTTCGGCGTGTTCTTTGTCGCAAGCAGTACTTTTTGCTTGTTTTTCTGGGCGTAGGCGTCGATATCGACGCGATAAACGTCGCTTGGAATCGTAAAAGCCGCAGATTTTCCGTTTTCGACGTACTTCAAAACTTCGCGCATGGAGCGAGTAACGTAGCTTCCGCCGGTTTCGTCAAGCGACATATCGTTGTTTTTCGCGCCCGACGCGTTGCCGTGCCACAAAAGATACGTGTGCGACGAAGTGTACGCGACGTTATAAGCGTCGGAATTCCCGTCCGCGCCGCCGACCGTTCCCGTTTTTGCCGCAACCTGAAAGTCAAGGTTATTAAGTCCTTTTGCCGTGCCGTATTTTGCGGTATCGACCAGCACGTCGGTCATAATATAAGCGTCGGCAGGGGACAAAACGGCGTTTTGTTCAAGCGATTTCTCGTAAACGATTTTGCCGGATTTGTCGTAAATGCGGTTTATAAACGACGGTTTATTATAGATTCCCGAGTTTGCAAATGTTGCGTACGCGCCGACAAGCGACAACATATTGTTTTCTGAAAAGTTTCCAAGCGCGACCGTCGCGTTTTCGTCGAAATCGGAAATGTTTATGCCAACGCTGTTTGCAAACGACTGCACGTTCTTAAATCCCAGCGCGTTGTACGTTTTTACCGCAACGACGTTTGACGAAGTCATAATCGCAGCACGGACGTCGGTCCACCCGAGATAATGCTCGTTATAATTTTTCGGCATATATCCGTTGAAGTCGGTTTTCATATCGAGAACGGGCGTCGCAGGGGACACGACGTTTTCTGAAAGTGCCGGCGCGTATATGACAACGGGTTTTGCTGTTGAACCGAAAGGTCGATAAAAATCGTAAATATTCCGTTTTTTTGTTGAAAAATACGCCGAAACGCCCATATTTTTGTTATCGACGATTATCGACAATCCGTCGGCACGAACGCCGTTTTTGTTCAGAACGTAAAAATTCGGGTTGCCCAGAACTTCGGTAAGACACGCCTGATAAGAAGGATTTAAGAAGGTTTCGATTTTATATCCGCCCGAAAGCACGCCGCCGACGGAAACGTTCAAAATTTCTGCCGCCTCGAACGCCGCCGATTCCACGTAGCTTTGCGTGTTGGAATATATTGCGTTCAGGTCAACCGAGATTTTTTCGTTTTTCGCGCTATTATATTCGGCGTCGGTGATTAAATTCTGATTTTTCATAAGAGAAAGCACGACGTTTCGTCTTTTCGTCGCATTTTCGACGCTTGCAACGGGGGAATATTTCGACGGGTTTTTAAGAATTCCCGCAAGCACCGCGCACTCGGACAGGGTAAGCGAAGAAAGGTTTTTGTTGAAAATACCTTTTGCCGCGCTTTTGACGCCGTAAAGCCCACCGCCGAAATACGACACGTTAAGATACGACGTCAGAATATCGTCTTTTGAATATTCTTTTTCAAGTTGTTTTGCGATTTTGATTTCGTTGAGTTTCCGTTTTATTGATTTTTCTTGCGTAAGGTGAGTGTTTTTCACAAGTTGCTGCGTAATCGTTGACGCGCCTTCAAGTGAACCGCCTTTCAGATTGTTTCTTATCGCGCCGAAAATTCTTATCGTATCGACTCCTTTATGTTTATAAAACCTTTTGTCTTCAACGGCGACAACGGCGTTTTTAAGGTTATCGGGCAGTTCAAAGTATTGCGCGAATGAATTCTTAAATCCTTATTGCCGTTTATATCAGAAAAAACCGTCGTTATCTCATTTTTTGGCATTAAAGTACTATCGAAAACGGCGTTTTTTGTAATACTTTGAAAGGCAATTAAGCCGCCGCAGGTCAAAACCACCGCAAAAATCATCATTGACACAAGCAAAATCTTCAAAAACTTTTTCATAGTTGCAGTATGCATATAAGTCAAATTTTTATGTTTTTATAAGGCTTATTTCTTGCTTATATTTGTAAAAAAATGTATAATTTAATACTATGAATAGTATTATCGATTTCAAAAACAAAAAATATTGCGTGGTAACGTACGGTTGCCAGATGAACCTGCACGAGTCCGAAAAGATTTCGGGCATTTTAAGCGGAATGGGTATGAGCGCGGTGAACGAGCCTGAAAACGCCGACGTCGTGGTTTTCAATACCTGCTGTATCCGCGACACCGCTGAACGCAGAGCGCTTGGCAACATCGGCAAAATGAAGGAACTCAAAAAGAAAAACAAAAACCTTCTTATCGTCGTTACCGGTTGCATGACTCAACAAAACGGCTTTGCCGAAAATATGAAAGAACGTTATCAATACGTCGACGTAATTCTGGGCACGCACAATATTTCCGACCTTGAAAACCAGATAAGAATCCGCCTTGAAAAGAAAAAGCGCGTCGCCGCCGTCCTTGACACCGACGGCTATATCGACGACGAGACCACGCCCGTCACACGCACGAGTTTCCCGAACGCGTGGGTAAACATAAATTACGGCTGCAACAATTTCTGCACGTATTGCATCGTGCCGTACGTCAGGGGGCGCGAAAGAAGCCGCGATATGAAAAGCATTATTTCAGAATGCGAAAAACTCATTAATGACGGCTACAAAGAAATAACCCTTCTCGGACAAAACGTCAACAGTTACGGCAACGACGTTCCGGACGAAAACGTAAATTTTGCAAACCTTTTAAGGGAAGTCGCGAAAATCGACGGGAAATTCCGCATTCGTTTTATGACGTCGCACCCGAAAGACCTCACCGAAGACGTCGTGAAAGCAATCAGGGATAACGACAAAATCTGCAACAATATCCATCTTCCGATTCAGGCGGGCAGCAACTCGGTTCTGAAAAATATGAACCGCCGCTACACGCGTGAGCATTATCTCGGACTTATCGACATGATAAGGCGTTACCTTCCCGACTGCGGCATCACGACGGACATTATGGTAGGTTTCCCGTACGAAACCGAAGAGGACTTCCTTGACACGATGGACATTGTCGAAAAAGTCAGGTTTTCAACGGCGTTCACGTTCATTTATTCGGTAAGAAAGGGCACGAAAGCCGCCGAAATGCCGCAAATTCCTTATGAAATCAAGCAAAACCGCATAAAACGACTTATCGCAAGGCAAAACGAAATCACCGAAGAAATCTCAAAAGATTACGTCGGAAACGTTTACGAAATCCTTGTCGAAGGTATGCAGGAAAAGAAAAACGGATACGTCGTCGGGCGCACCGAAAGCGGCAGGCTCGTCAGTGCAAAGGGCGACGAATCTATGATCGGCGAGTTCAAAAACGTTAAAATCACCGCCGTCAAAAACGCACAGCTTTTAGGAGAAATACTTTGAAAGAGAAAAATCAGTTGTCGCCGATGATGCGAAGATACCTTGAAATCAAGGAACAATACAAGGACGCCATTTTGTTATTCCGCCTCGGCGATTTTTACGAAATGTTTTTCGACGACGCCGTAACCGCGTCCGATTTTCTGAACCTGACGCTTACCGGGCGCGACTGCGGGCTTGAAGAGCGCGCGCCCATGTGCGGCGTACCTTATCACGCGGTCGACAACTACATCAAAAAACTTATCGACGGCGGCTTTAAGGTTGCGATTTGCGAGCAACTCAACACTCCCGAAGAAGCGCAAAAAGGAAAACAACTCGACCGCGACGTCGTGCGCGTCATCACTGCGGGCACGGTTGTCGAGGACAGCCTTCTTCCCGAAAAAGATAACAACTATATCGCGTCGGTTTACGTTTCCGACAAAGGATTCGGGCTTGCGTGGGCGGATATGTCGACGGGCGAGTTTTGCCTTTTTGAAAACGATGCTAAAAACCCCGACGTGCTGGACGACGTACTTGCGTCGATTTCACCTTGTCAGACGATAATCAATTCAAAAGGCGACGGCATCGTATTAAACAGCGTGATGTCGGGAAGATTGAAACGTCCCGAAACATATTTCGACTGGGCGTTTTCTTTCGACAACGCCGAAAAAACGCTTTTGAAACAACTTGGCGTCAAAACCCTTGAACCGTTCGAGTGCGCGGACAAAAAACTTGCGATTTCCGCGGGCGGCGCGCTTGTCGAATATATGCTGCAAACGGGAAAACGCGATTTGTCGCACATAAACAAGATAAACTTCGTGAGAAACGACTCGTTTATGCTCATCGACGTCAACACAAGACGAAATCTCGAACTCACGGAAACCATGCACGAAGGGAAACGTTTCGGCAGTTTACTGTGGCTTCTGGACAAAACCGTAACGAGCATGGGCGCGCGCCTTATAAAAAATTGGATTGAAAAACCGCTTGTTTCGGCAAAAAGCATAAGCGCAAGGCTTAACGCTGTGGAAGCAATCGCAAACGACAAGGAAAACCTTTCGTATCTTCGCGAGTCGCTTCGGGGAATCCGCGATATCGAAAGACTTTCGGCGCGCATCGCATACGGAAATACGAACCCGCGCGACCTTATTTCGATCGGGGAAACACTGAAAGCATTGCCGCTTGTCAAAAGCGTCGCAAAATGCTTTGATGACAAAAACATCACGAAAATCGCAAATACAATCGTCACAAACGACAAACTTTCGGACAAAATTTTTGCCGCAATCGACGAAAAAGCCGGCGCGTCGATAAAGGACGGACAGTTTATCAGGGAAGGCTTTGACAAACGACTTGACGAATACAGAAACGCCAAAAAAGAAGGCACGGTCTGGCTTGCCAACCTCGAAGCCTCCGAAAAAGAAAACACCGGCATCAAAAATCTGAAAGTCGGATACAACAAAATTTTCGGATATTATATCGAAGTGTCGAAGTCGCAGGTCGATATGGTTCCGCTTCGCTATCAGCGCAAACAAACCCTTGTCGGCGGCGAACGATACGTCACGGAAGAACTGAAAGAAATCGAAAACCGCATATTAGGTTCCGAAGAAAACGCAGTGAAACTCGAGCTTGCGATTTTTGAAGATCTGGTACAAGAACTCAAAACGCATATCGACGAGTTTTTGCAGTCCGCAAAAGCCGTGCAGACAATCGACGTTTTGCAATCGTTTGCGACGGTCGCTTTGAGCAATAATTACGTAAAACCCGTCGTCAGCGACAAAATCAAACATATTTCAATCAAAAACGGGCGTCATCCCATCGTGGAAGCCGTCGCGAAATCGACCGCATTCGTCCCCAACGACACAAACCTTGACGAAAAAGAAAACCGATGCATGATTATCACCGGCCCGAATATGGCGGGTAAATCAACTTATATGCGACAGGTCGCGCTCATAACTTTAATGGCGCAAATCGGCTCATTCGTCCCTGCGGATTCTGCGGAAATCTCGCTTACCGACCGCATTTTCACACGAGTCGGCGCGTCGGACGACATAACGCTTGGGCAAAGTACGTTTATGGTCGAAATGGTGGAAGTTGCGACGATTCTGAACAACGCAACCGACAAATCCTTGCTGATTCTGGACGAAATCGGGCGCGGCACGTCGACAATCGACGGACTTTCAATCGCGTGGGCGGTCATCGAAGAAATTTCCAGAAACATCGGCGCAAAAACCTTGTTCGCAACGCATTTCCACGAACTTTCGGAACTCGAAGGCGTGCTCGACGGCGTGAAAAACTTCCAGATTCTCATAAAAGAAATCGGCGGAACAATCGTTTTCCTGCACAAAATCGTAAGGGGAAGCGCGTCGAAAAGTTTCGGCATCGAGGTTGCGGAACTTGCGGGAATTCCCAAAAACGTCGTTGCGCGCGCCAAAACCATAATGCGCCAACTTGAAGAAATCGACATAAATCGCGACACAAACAGCATTATGATGACGGCAAAGGGCGGGAAACAAAAACAAATTTCACTTTTCGACGAAAGCAGCGACGACAACGAAATCGTAAAAATCCTTAAAGACACGAATATCGAAAACGTCAGCCCGGTGCAGGCGTTCGCGATCTTACTTGACCTTAAAGACAAGGCGGATAAATTATGAAAATCAACGTTCTTGACAGCAGTATCTATAACTTGATCTCGGCGGGCGAAGTCGTCGAAAGACCGGCATCCGTCGTAAAAGAACTTGTCGAAAACTCAATTGACGCCGGCGCAAAGTCGGTGAAGATCGAGGTGTTTTCGGGCGGGAAAAGCAAAATAAGGGTTACGGACGACGGCGCAGGAATCGCAAAAGACGATTTATTGACGGCGTTTTTGCCGCACGCGACAAGTAAAATCCACAAAAAAGACGACCTTTTTTCAATACAAACGCTGGGTTTTCGCGGCGAAGCGCTTGCAAGCATCGCGGCGGTTTCGATGGTCAACGTAATTTCAAAAACAGACGCGGACGACGCGGCGTACGGCGCGGAACTTCGCGGCGGGAAGGTTGAAAACACGTTTGAATGCGCGGGCGTTACCGGCACGTCGATTTCCGTTGAAAACTTATTTTTCTTAACCCCCGCAAGATTGAAGTTTCTGAAAAAAGATAAGTCGGAAGAAAGCGAAATAACGTCGTTGATATTAAAGATGATTCTTGCAAATCCGTATATCGCGTTTTCGTATTACGCCGACGACAAAAATATATTCAAAACCGATGGAACAGGGCTCAAAAACGCAATAAACAGCGTATATAACCGTGAAATTACTATGAATTTTATCGAAATCGAGAATACTTTCGGCGATTTTTCGATAAAAGGATTCATATCAAAGCCCACTTATTTCAAGGGAAACCGCTCATACCAGACGACGATTATCAACGGGCGCGTTATCGAAAACAGAACCATTTCGACCGCGGTCGAGAAGGCTTACGAACCGTTTTTGATGAAGCGCAGTTATCCGTTGTACGTCATCGAAATCAATATGCCGTTTGACAAACTTGACGTAAACGTGCATCCGTCGAAAGCCGACGTCAGGTTTCAGGACAATCATCAGATGTTTTCATTCGTTTATTCAAGCGTGCAGCGTACGCTTATGTCGTACGACGACGTGAAAAGCGTGCCGCAACTCGAATACGTTAGCGACGACGGCGAAATTATGAGCGAAAATACGAAAAAGGGCGATTATAATAATGAAAACGCCGCGTTTTTCAGCGATTTTACAAAAAATCACGACGAAAATAAGCTTATTTCAGACGATAATATCTCGTTTTCAAACGAAAATTTGTCGGGGTTTCTCAAAAAAGACGGGGGTTTTGACGGTTTTAACCAAACTCGCGCGGCAGACGGCGCGGGCGACGCGTTTTACAGGATTATCAAAAACAAAATGGCAACCGAAAATGCGAAAAACGAAAATATTCAGCAGTCTTTTGACAATATCGACTTCGACGTGAAATCCGACAACGCTTTCGACTTCGACGGAAAAGTTATCGGACAGGTTTTTGCAACGTATCTTCTTGTCGAAAAGGACGAAAACCTTTATATTATCGATCAGCACGCCGCGCACGAACGCATTTTGTACGACAGACTCACGAAAAACGGCTCGGAATACGCGCAGCCGCTGCTTATACCTTATATATATTACGCGAGCGCGCAAGAGTTCGACTTTATCTCGGAAATTATTCCGACGCTTTCAAACATCGGTTTCGATATCGAAGAGTTTTCAAACGACAGTTTCAAGGTGTCGGCTGTTCCCGAGGCGTTGACGGACATTAACTTTGACGAGTTTTTTAAGGATATTACCCGCGATTTCGTCCGCGTAAATCTTTCGGAAAAGGATCTTTTGAAAGAAAAACTTATGCAAAGGGCGTGCAAATCCGCAATCAAGGGCGGCGACGTATTGAATAACGCACAAATCGGCGCGCTCCTTAAAAGTTTCAAAGATTCCGAAAACAAGCCGCTGCAATGTCCGCACGGCAGACCGACCGTCATTAAGTTTTCAAAAATCGACTTTGAAAAATGGTTCAAGAGGATCGTATGAAAAAACTGTTATTCATCGTCGGACCGACCGCCTCAGGGAAATCCGATTTCGCGGTTCAGGTTGCCAAAATGCTGAAAACCGACGTAATTTCGTCGGACAGCATGCAAATTTACAAAGATATGACCGTCGGAACCGCAAAAATCACGCCCGAGGAACAACAAGGCGTCACGCATCATCTCATTGATTTTGTAAATCCGAAAGACAGCTTTTCGGTTGCGGAATATCGCGAAAAGGCGTTGCCTATAATCGACGAACTTTTGAAAAACGGAAAAACCCCGATAATTTCGGGCGGCACGGGACTGTACGTCAACGGGATTTTGTATCCGATGAATTTCTCGGACACGTCAAAGGACGATAAACTAAGAAAAAGCCTTGAAAACGAATACGATGAAAAAGGCGCAGATTTTATGCACGAAAAACTTGCGGCACTGGACGAGAAATCCGCGTTAAAAATCCATAAAAACGACAAAAAACGCGTCGTACGCGCGCTTGAAATAAATCTTACGCACGGAAATCGCGACGAAAACGATATGAAAAAGCCGTCGTACGAGTACGAAATAATCGGTTTGTCCGGCGGAGATCGCGCCGCTTTGTACGACAGAATCAACAAACGCGTCGATAAAATGTTTGAAAACGGGCTTGTCGACGAGGTAAAATCTCTTATAAACACTGGCGTTTCTTTCGATTGTCAAAGCATGCAAGCCATCGGATATAAGGAATTTAAGGGATTATTCGACGGGATTTTAAGCGAAAACGACCTCAAAGAACTCATAAAAAAAGACACGAGAAATTACGCAAAACGCCAACTTACCTGGTTTCGGCAATACAAAGATATTAAATGGTTTGACGCCGCAAACGACGACGCATACGAATACATCAAGGACAAATTTTTAAGGTAAATTATGATAAACATACAAAATATTGACGAATTTATTCAAAAATCCGAGCAAAAATGTCAAAAACAATTTGAAGAAATCGACAAAATCGCGCTTTATAATCAGGAAAAAGTCCTGAAAGCCTTCCAAAAAAACGCCGTTCAGGCACGCCATTTTTACGGCACGACCGGATACGGTTACGACGACGTCGGCCGCGACACGCTGAACCGCGTTTTTTCGGACGTTTTTCAATGCGAAGACGCGATTGTTTCACCGATGATTATGTCCGGAACGCACGCTCTGACGCTTGCATTATTCGGTATTTTACGTCCCGGCGACACGTTTTTGTCGATTGCCGGAGACCTTTACGACACGCTTTACGACGTGATTTACGGCAAAAATATCGGTTCTCTTGCCGATTTTAACATTAGTTTTAACAAAATCGACCTAAAAAACGGCGCTTTTGACGAAGAAAACATCATAAAAACCATTGAAAAAACGCGTCCGAAAATGGTGTTTATCCAGCGTTCACGCGGGTATTCCTGGCGCGACGCGCTTTCAATCGACGCAATTTCCGACATAATCCGCAAAATCAGGCAAAAAAACAAGGATATTATCGTTGCCGTCGACAACTGTTACGGCGAGTTTATCGACTATCTTGAACCGACAAACGTCGGCGCGGACCTTATCGTAGGCAGTTTAATCAAAAACGCAGGTGGCGGAATCGCGCCCACAGGCGCATATCTTGCGGGAAAAGCCGAAGTTATCCGCCAGATTTCGTATCGTTTCACGTCGCCGTCGATAGGAAACGAAATCGGAAGTTATCTCGGCGGTTATTTGCCGTTTTATCAGGGGCTTTTTATGGCGCCGATTACCGTCAAAAACGCCTTAAAAGGAAGCATACTGTTTGGGCAGGTTTACAACGATTTAGGCTACGAAACGCTGCCGAATCCCGGCGTGAAATGCAACGATATTATAAGAAGCATAAAATTCGACACCGAAGACGAACTTGTCGAGTTCATTCGCGGCGTACAAGCGTCTGCGCCGATCGACAGCAACGTCGTGCCGTATCCGTGGGATATGCCGGGATATAACGACCAGGTAATCATGGCTGCGGGCGCGTTTGTCCAAGGAAGTTCGATTGAACTTTCGGCAGATTCTCCGATAAGAAAACCGTACGTTGCGTATCTGCAAGGAAGTCTTACGTACGAACACGCAAAAATCGCCGTAAAACAAACGATTGAATATTTGATAAAAAACGCCAAAAAATGACATTCGCCGCCCTGAACGGCATTTTATCGGGCTTATTGTGCGTAAAACTCGTGTTTTACGCATAGTACGGTTATACTGCACTATTCTGAAAATTGCCTTAAATCATAGTAATTTTCTTTTTTTTCTCGCCTTGAAATCTTTTGAAAAACTTTCGGGACTTGCTTTGATTTTTTGTTTTACGTTATTTTCAAAAAACGTTACGACAACCAAATATCAAATTGCTTTAATAAAACAAAAATGCGCCCTGTCGGACGCATTTGTTTTTTCGTTTTTATGTGATATATTTTTATATGATTTATTTAACTGAAAAAATAACTATGCGGCGGATTCTTCTTGTTCCTGTTCGTGTTCGTTTTTTGCATAAAGCGCGTCAAAGACGAATTTTTGCGTTTTTTCAAGGATTTTCTGACCCATCGGCGTGACGGTCGACACCGCAAAAGCGTGCCTGCCGTACAATGCGCCGGTACATTTCAAAAGCTCGTTTTTGACGTGAAATTTGTCAAGTTTTGCCTTTAATGCAAAGCTATCCGTCATAAGTGCGTCTTTTTCGGCGCAGATAATGAACGTCGGCGCGAAATTTTCGTCCAGAAACTTTTCGGGATAAATCACGTTGATTCGGTCCTCGTAAAGCCCTTCTCTTATGTCTTTTGTGGAAATATCGGTAAGACTTTCCACCATAATATCCATGCTCGGGAACTTGGACGATGCAAGCGAACGCATATCGAACGCGCCGCAATTAAACATATTTACGGTGATTTTGAACTCTTTTGCGTGGCGGAATTTCAGCCCCATGACGTCAAGAGTCTCGTTGTGCCCCGCGATGAAATTCAAAATCATGCCGAAGTAAACGCCCGCCGACTCTCCCCCGAAGATAATTTTCGACGTGTCGATATTAAGTCGTTCCGCGTTGTCGAACAAGAAATCGATTGCGTCCAACACGTCCTGAACGGGATACGGAAACTGTTTTAACGGCGCCCAGATATAGTCGATATTTGCAACGACGACGCCCTTTTTTGCGTACTCGTAACAATAAGTCCGCCGCATGCTTTTAACGCCCGAGATCCAGCCCCCTCCGTGTACGTAAATCATAAGCGGCAGTTTTCCCGCACTGTTTTTCGGTCGGATAATGTCAAGATTATTGTATTTCCCCTGCCCGTACGGCACGCATTTTTCAAGCGTAACATCGTAAGAATCCGGGCTTCTGTGCAGAATAATTTCCGCAAGCCGTTCTGTAAAATTCAGCCAATAATGCAACGCTTTGGCTTTAAAAACACGATTTTTATCCATAATTTAATCTCCCTACACCAAATATATCATATTTATAAGGATATTTCCATAATATCAAAGAAAAATGCTTTGTGTTTTATGCATAGTTGTGCTAAAATTTTGAGTATGGAAAAATCAAACGATTATTTTAAGCAACGCAACATCGAATGCATCAAAAAAATCCGCGAAGTCGAAAAGGATTTGCCGCATTTTATCCCGGAGTATTTTATCGGCGTCGAGCACAACACGTCCGCACTCACGCGGCTTAATTACGCATACGATTTAAGGATTTTCTTTTATTATCTCGTAAACTACGTCGCGACTTTTCAGGACGTCGGCACGCCCCAAAACTTCACGATTGACGATCTGAAAAAAGTTACCACGACGCATCTTGAAAGATACACAGATTTCCTGACCTATTACGAATACAACGGCAAAACCTACACCAACGAAAACAAAGGAAAAGCCCGCAAACTTTCGTCGGTGCGCGCGATGTTCAAGTATTTTTACAATAAGGAATATCTCCCCTCAAACGTCAGCGCGAAAATCACGATGCCGAAAATCAAGGATAAGGAAATAATTAAACTTGAAGCGAACGAGGTTTCGGACATTTTGAACGTCGCCGAAAACGGAAGTTCCTACCTTACGAAGCATCAGGAAGCGTATCACGAAGTCACGCATATCCGCGACACGGCCCTGCTCACGCTGTTTTTGGGCACGGGTATTCGTATTTCGGAGTGCGTCGGACTTAACGTGAACGACATCGACTTCAACGTCAACGGATTTACGATTACGCGAAAAGGCGGCGCAAGGGTTATTTTGTATTTTTCGGACGAAGTCGCGGACGCTTTGAAAGCCTATCTCAAAGAACGTTCCGAAAACAAAAAAGTCCCCAAAGACGAGCAGGCTTTGTTCCTTTCAATGCAAAACAAACGTTTGTCAACCCGCGCGATTCAGAACATCGTACAGAAATACAGCCGCATCGTTTCGCCCCTTAAAAAGATTTCGCCGCATAAACTTCGCAGCACGTACGGCACGAGCCTGTATCGCGAAACCGGCGATATTTACGTCGTTGCGGAAGTGCTTGGTCATCGCGACGTCAACACCACGAAAAAACACTACGCAGCCATGAGCGACGACATCAGACGCGCCGCCGCAAAAAAGGTTACGCTAAGAAAAGACGATTGAAAAACCTTGTAAGTATTATGAAATGTTGACTTTTTCATAATACTATTGTATTATTTACTTTGAGGTGATTATATGGACGTATCATCAATAAACAGCGACCTTATCCGCGGCAACGTAACCACGATTATCCTGAAAGCCCTTCTCGACGAGGACAGATACGGATACGACATTCTGCGCGAAATCGAGGTCAAAAGCGGCGGTCAGTACAAGCTCAAACAGCCCACCCTTTACAGTTGCCTGAAACGACTGGAAAAACAAGGGCTTATCAGTTCATACTGGGGCGACGAAAGCGACACCGAAGGCGGCCGCAGAAGATATTACGCTTTGACGGAAGCCGGCAAAAACTATCTTCAAAAAATGCAAAGCGAGTATGAATACTCACGCACGATTCTGGACAGTTTGCTGTCCGAGGACAAATTCGACTTTGAAAACGAAGACGCTCCTTTCGACATAAACAGTCTGCGCCCTTACACCAAACGCGGCGGCGACGAGGACGAAAAGGAAACCCAAAAAGTTGTGCAAGCCGAAACTTCAACGACGCCCGAGGTCATTCGCGGCGTACCGTCTGAAACGCAAAAAACGTCTTCGCAACCTTCAACGTATAAATCGGTTTACGGCAACGACTTTTCCGAAAAAGAGTCCGCAAAACCGGCGGAATCCGAAAAAACAATGTTTGCCCCGCTCGACAAAGGCGCAAGTTCTTACGACACCGATTATCGTCACACTTCGAGTTCGGTTTCCGATATGCTTTCCCGTATCGACGATATTTTAAGCGCAAAACCCGCCGAAACGGAATCCGAAACCGCTCCCGCGCCCGAAAAACAGGAAATCAAAACGAATATTTTGGGAAAACCCATCGTGAATAACGCCGAAAACGTTGCGCCCGAGCAGGAAGAAAGACCTAAAACTCCCGAATCCGGCGAAAACGACAATAAAATCGTTGAAAAAGCAACGCCCGTCCCTTATTCCGAGCCTACCGAAGAAGAAATCGAGCTTGCAAAAGCGATACTGCTTGAAACCGAAAATATTAAAACCGACGTTGACGACGAAGATCACCTTTTACGCCGCGACGCCGCAAAACGCGCTCTTTCAATCGGCTCTTACGCCGACAACAGCAAAAATATCGTTGAAAAGTACGACGAGGCGCAAAAACTATTTGAGAAAAAGCCGCAGGAAGATGAGCCTTCCGCGGAAGAACCCGTCGACGAACGCTCTGCACGCGAAAAACTTTTCGGTACGCAACAAAACACCGACGATACCGAAAACCCCGACCGCGCTGCCGAACGCGCGGCTGCCGCAAAAGTGCTTTTCGACAAATACAATAAGACAAACGAGGAAAAACCCGCCGATCCGTCGCCCTATCCCGATCCGTACATGATTTTCGACAAGTACAGCAATCCCGGGAAACCGCAGGAAATCAAAATTCAGTACGACCCGAAAGAAGTCTTCTCAAAATACGGCGAACAGAATAAAAAACCCGAAAAACACTACGATCCGAAGGAAATTTTCGATAAATACAACGGAAAAGCACCCGTTGAACAACCCGAGGAAAAACATTTCGATCCGAAGGAAGTTTTCGATAAATATCATCCCGAAAGAACCGTCGCGCCCGAACCCGAAAAACATTACGATCCGAAAGACGTCTTCGATAAGTACAACAAAAAGGAAGAACCCGCGCCAAAAGAAGGCGCGCGCGTCAATATCGAACGCTCGCCCGTTGCGCCCGCCGCTTCGTTCAGTTTCCGTCAGAACGACGACACCGTGAATTATCGCGACGCGTTTTCGGGGCTTCGTAATACGACGTCGCAGTCCGACGACGACGTCGAAATCAAACAAAAACCCGCAAGCAGTATCGACCTTAAAACGAAACTCTTTTCAGAAGGCTACAAATTAAGACCGTACTCGCGTGAGAATACCGAAAACTACTATTCCTTAAATTACATAAAGAAAAACCGCTTAAACCGCGATTGTTACGCAATTCTTTACGCATTGATATGCCTGGAAGTTCTTATCGGGTTTGCGATTTTCAGGGAAAAATTCTCGCCGATGGTATACGCTTCGGTTTGCATTATCGCCCTTGTCGTGCCTGCCGTGCCGTTTGTAATCTGGACACTGAACCCCGACAAACGCGTGCATGCGAATTATAATTTCAAGACGTCGATACTAAACCGCATTATGTTGTATTTGAACCTGTTGGTCATCGTATGTCTAGTCGGTTTCTTCGGATTCGGCGCAAACATAAACGACGTGAATTCGATGATGGCGCCGATAATACTCCCCGCGATACTTCTTTTGAACATACCGCTCAGCGCATGCGTTTACTGCATTTTGTATAAAACAAAAAAATATCACATTTCATAAAACTGTTGCAAAAAAGCCGTGATTTGAAAATCACGGCTTTTATTTTTGTTATTTTCGTTAAATCATTTAAGGGCTTTTTTGATTTCGTCCCGCGCCATTTTGTCACAACGATTGTTGTAAACGTTGTCGGCGTGTCCTTTCACTCTCACAAAACCAACTTTGTGTTTTTCCACCTCGAATACAAGGCTTTTCCAGAGGTCGACGTTTTTCACGTCGTCTTTCGAGGCGGTGCGCCAATTGTTCTTTTTCCAGCCTTCGAGCCAGCCTTGCAAAAACGGATCGGTCGCGTATGCGCTGTCGCTGACAACCGTTACGTCGCATCTTTCTTTCAGCTGACGAAGCCCTTGGATAATCGCAAAAAGTTCCATACGATTGTTCGTCGTGTCCTTGTTATATCCGCTCACCTGTTTTTCGACGCCCTTGTATATAAGGATTGCCGCCCAGCCGCCCGCGCCGGGATTTCCGCTGCACGCGCCGTCGGTATAAATATCAACGTGTTTCAGTTCAGGCATTTTCACTCAGCTCCTTACTTCTTTTTTCGCACTTTCTCATGCCGTCTTTTATGATTTCTTCAAGGTTATTTTCCTTGAAAGAATTTACGGCCTCGATTGTCGTGCCGCCGGGACTGCAAACGTTTTTGATGAGCGTTTCGATGTCGGTCGTGCGATTTTCAACCATTTTGACCGCGCCGACAAAAGTTTGAAGCGTCAGTTCTTCGCTGATTTTGTCGGAAAGTCCCATATCACAGCCCGCGTCGATCATCGCCTTTATGAAAGTATAAACGTATGCTGGACCGCTGCCGCTGACGGCGGTAACCGCGTCAAAGTGTTTTTCGTCAAGTTCCACAACTTTCCCGAGGCTTTTGAAAATGTCAAAAACAAGTTTTTTGCCGTCGTCATCAAAATCACCCGCGTCGATTGCACACGCGCCTTCTCCCAAAAGACAAGGCGTATTCGGCATAATTCTCGTAACGCGTGCGCCATCGAAAAAGCCTTTCAAGGTATCTTTCGTAATGCCTGCCATAATGCTGATTATTTTCAGATTTTCAATCTTTTCAAAATCGCGGAATATGACTTTTGCGACCTGCGGTTTTACGGCAAGTATTATAAATTCGGCATTTTTGAATAATACTTTGTTGTCTTTTACGGTATCTACGCCCTGATTTTTGATAATTTCAAGTTTTTTGTCGTCAATATCGCTCACAACGATTTTTTCGGGCGAAACAACTCCCGTCCTTAAAATTCCGTTCAGGATCGCGTTTGCCATATTGCCCGCGCCGACGATACCAAGTTTATAATCGTACATTTTTAACCTCTAATTTTTGTTTCGACAACACAATCGATTGACTTAAATTTTATAATAAGTTATAATGTTAGCGTTGCAAATTTAGGGGAGTGGCTCAACGGTAGAGCAGCGGTCTCCAAAACCGCCGGTTGCGTGTTCGAATCGCGTCTCCCCTGCCAAGAAGTCTATTTAATAGACTTCTTTTTTTATGTTTTTTAACGAACACGCAACAATGCTGTCGCATTACGGTTGCGTCTGACGCTGCGCTTTCGGTGCAAGCACCTTCGCTTCGCTATTATTCGAATCGCGTCTCCCCTGCCAAGACTTACTTGATAGTAAGTCTTTTTTATTATATCGTTACACGAACACGCAACAAACACTTTCGTGTTTTCGGTTGCGTCTGACGCTGCGCTTTCGGTGCAAGCACCTTCGCTTCGCTATTATTCGAATCGCGTCTCCCCTGCCAAGAAGTCTATCAAATTAGACTTCTTTTTTTATTGTCTTTTACGAACACGCAACAATGCTGTCGCATTACGGCCAAGTCTGACGCTACGCTTTCGGTGCAAGCACCTTCGCTTCGCTATTGCACGAATCGCGTCTCCCCTGCCAAGAAGTCTATCAAATAGACTTCTTTTTTATTGTCTTTTACGAACACGCAACAAACACTTTCGTGTTTACATTGAAACAATTCGACAATTCGTTTTTAACGGTCGTTTGCCCTATACGTTGATTTCCGATTCGATTTTTGCGGCGTCGGGGTTTTTCGTCAAAATCGGATTCAGAACTTCCGCAATAAAATCGTCCACTTGTTCGGGCGCGAAGCCGATAAAGTTTTCAACGTTTACGATTTCAGACAGTTTGTCTTTCACCGCGGCGAAAGCGGCGTCGTTGGCGATTCTTTCCAGAAGGTCGTTTTCTTTCCCGTCGATTTTCACAGTTTTACCCGCTTCCATGCTGTGAACGCGGATTTTTTCGTGCAATTCCTGACGGTTTCCGCCCGCTTTTACGCATTCCATAAGGATATTTTCTGTTGCCATAAACGGAAGTTCGGCATTTAGGCGGCGTTTTATCACGTTTTCGTACACGACGAGATTTGACGAAACGTTGTTGTAAAGATTAAGGATTCCGTCAACACCCAAAAACGCCTCGGGGATAACGATGCGCCTGTTCGCGCTGTCGTCAAGCGAGCGTTCGAGCCATTGAGTGCCGGCAGTCATGGCGGTGTTTATCGGCAGCGACATCACGTAACGCGACAACGCCGTCATACGCTCGGTACGCATGGGATTGCGCTTATATGCCATTGCGGAACTGCCAATCTGGGTTGCCTCAAAAGGCTCCTCGATTTCCTTCATGCTTTGCAAAAGCCTTATATCGTTTGCGAATTTCATTGCGCTTTCGGCAATGCCGGCAAGCACGGACAAAAGTTCGAAATCGAATTTTCTCGTATAAGTCTGACCGCTGACGGCAAACGTTTTTTCAAAGCCCATTTTATTGCAAACGAGTTTGTCAAGTTCTTTCACCTTTTTATAATCGCCGGGGAAAAGTTCCTTAAAACTCGCCTGCGTGCCGGTCGTACCTTTTACGCCGCGAAGCCTGAAATTATCAAGGATTGCCGTAACGTTTTCGTAATCTTTTGCAAGGTCCTGCGCCCAGAGCGTCGCGCGTTTGCCGACGGTCGTAGGTTGCGCGGGTTGAAGATGCGTGAACGCAAGCGTCGGAAGATTTTTATATTTGTTTGCAAAATCTTTAAGTTTCGCGATGACTGCAACGATTTTATTTCTCAAAAGCACAAGTGCTTTGTAATATGAAATAAGGTCGGCATTGTCGTCGACAAAACAACTTGTCGCACCAAGGTGAATGATGGGTGCGGCAAGCGGACACTGCAACGCATACGCATAAATCTGCGCCATAACGTCGTGGCGGACGACTTTTTCGCGTTCGTGTGCAACGTCAAGGTTAAGGTTCGTCACGTTTTGTTTCAGTTCTTCGATTTGTCTGTCGGTGATACCGAGCCCGAGTTCCTTTTCGGATTCGGCAAGCGCAACCCAAAGTCTGCGCCACAAAACGATTTTTTCTTCTTCCGAAAAAATCTCGGACATATCGTGCGAAGCGTATCTCGTCACGAGCGGATTTGCATAATCAGACATAATACCTCCGATAAAAAAATATGGGCGACAAATGCGTCGCCCATACAGCACAAGGGCTTTAACCCTTATTTGTTTTCTTCGTCATCGAATTTGAAATCGATGCCTTTCAAAAGGTCTGCAAGAGTTGCGTTGCCGCTGTCGCTGACCCATTCGTGCGGTTCGTCGGAGTTGTCGCGACGATCGCGTTTGCGTTCTTCCGCCTTTTCGGGGTTGTATTCAAACTTCTTTCTGGGAGCGCGAGGAGCCTTGGATTTGACTTCGCCTTCCGCGCCGTCTGCGGCTTCGGGAGCGACTTCTTCGCGAGCGGGCTTTTCTTCGGGAGCGGGTTCAAGTTCTTTCATGGAAAGAGTGATGCGGTTGCCCTCGAAACTGATGACCTTCGCTTCGACTTCCTGACCTTCTTTAAGGAGTTCGGACGCTTCTTTCACGTATTTGTGCGAAATTTGCGAAACATGGATAAGACCGTCGATGCCGTCCTCGATTTGTACGAACGCTCCGAAAGGATGAATCCTTGCGATGGTGCCTTTGATGACCGTGCCGACAGGATATTTTTCGGCAGCGAGTTCATAAGGTTTCTTTTGAAGTTGTTTGTAACCGAGCGAGATTTTGCCGGTTTCGCGGTCAGCCTTCAAAACGATGAAGTCGTAAGTCTGGTTGAGTTCCAGAACTTCGGAAGGCTCGCTGATTTTCTTCCAGCTGAGATCGCTGATGTGAGCGAGGCAGTCGTAACCTTTGACGCTCACGAACGCTCCGAACGAAGCAAAGCGTTTGACCTTGCCCTTAACGATAGCGCCGGGAACGACGGTTGACCAGAATGCTTCTTCCTTTTCAGCCTTTTCTTCTTCAAGGATGACGCGTTGCGACGCAGTAACGCGGCGACCGTTCTTTTGGAGCATACGCAGGCGGAGTTTCTTGTCAAGATAATCTTCAAGGTTGTTGACTCTGCCGATGCGGATCTGGCTGCCGGGAATGAATACCGTGAAAGCACCGAGACGGCCTTCGAGACCGACGGGATTGCCCTCTTTATTTTTAACGATTTTAAGAGGAGGTTCAACGGTGAATTCTTTGCTTTCAAACGCTTTCAATGCTTCTTCGTCGTTTTTCTTGACGAGATCGATTTCGCGTTTCGAGAGCGTTACGTAAGTGCTGTCGCCCTTTTTGTTGATAATAACGGCTTCGATAGTGTCGCCCGCTTTGAAATCGTCGGGGTTGTACGTGCCGTCAATGTTGACTTCGGACTTGTCGATAAAGCCGTCTTTCTTTCCGCCGATTTCGACAAAAATACCGTTTTCGTCGGCGTTGATGATTTTTGCGTGAATGCGTTTGCCTTCACGGTAGGTGGTGAAACCTGCGGCTTTGTCGGATGCCATAATGTCATCCATCGTAAGTTCGGTCTTTGCACTTTGAGCGGGTGCATCCGCTGCTGCTGCCATCTCTCCTGCCTCGGGAGCGGCGGTGGCTACTTCGGTAACTTCCTCGGTAGCGGTGTTCTCGGTGGCGTTTTCGAGAACTTCGTTTTGAGTATCACTCATAAAACTTAAAACCTCCTCAATCAACTCATCCGGAGTTGATGCTGCGGCCATTATGGCCAACGTGTTGTATTTTGATATCATCACGGACTGTAAGTCCGAAATTTCCGAGACGAAAAACGTATTGTCGTTTATCGATTTTGCAAACTCGTAAAGGCGGTTGCCGTTTGCGCTGGACCGGTCGCTTATCACGACGACGGCGTCGCATCGTTTCGCAAGGGACTTCGCTTCTTCCCGTTTTGCCATTGTAGTATAGCAAATTGTATTGAAAAAAACAACTGTTTTATGGGTATATGAAATAATATTTTGTATTTTTTCCTTGATTTTTTCAAATTTTTCTTCAAAAAAAGTGGTTTGAGTAACGACTGCGAACTTTTCGCCGTCTTCAAGGGATATTTCGTCAAAATCGGTGGCAATTTGGGGCGTTTCGGCTGAAAAACCGCAAATTCCCTGCACTTCCTGATGATTTTTGTCACCGAGTATTATGATTTTATACCCTTTTGTAGAATACTCGCGCACGATTTCCTGCACTTTTTTGACCATCGGACAGGTTGCGTCGTAAACGTTTGCGCCGATACGCGCAAGTTTTTCAAAATCAGACGGCGCGGCGCCGTGCGCGGCAATAACTACGTTGTCCCCGCTTTGAACAACAGAAAGGTCGTGAACGGGATATATTCCTTCGTTTTTCAACCCGTCGACGACCTTTTTATTGTGAATCAATTCTTTGTAAGTAAGGCAAGGCGCGTGAGCTTTCGCGACGTTAATCGCGCGTTTCACACCGTTGCAAAATCCGAGATGTTCGGCTTTTATTATTTCCAAGAACTTGTCCTGCCTTTACTTTTTCGCTTTTACTTTGCGCGGCGGATATTGTTTCAAGCCGCGTTCTTTTGCAATTTCGTTTGCTTTTACTCTTAAAGCCTGCATTTTTTCATACAGGAATTCCGTCGCTTCGGCGTCCTGTTTCCTGTCAAAACCTTCTTTCAGAAGGTCGATAGGCTCGCCGACGACAAGGATATTTTTCCGGAACGGTCTGTGCATTCTGAAATAAAGCGTCGGCAGAATTTCGACTTTCGTACGCATTGCGAAAACCGAAACGCCCTTTTTGAACGGCGCCATGACTTCCGTACCCGCCTTATTCCTTGTGCCTTCCGGGAAAATCAGAATATTTTCACCGTTTTTAAGAACGGTCACGACCTTTTTATAAGCGTCGATATCCGCCTCACCGCGCTTCACGGGAATGCAGCCAACGCCGGTTAAAAACCAATTTCCAATTTTAGTTTTGAAGGCTTCTTCTTTCACAAGCGCGTTGAAATAATTTTTGAAAAACGCGTTGAAAATGATCGAGCCGTCGGCAGCGGACGCATAGTGGTTGGAAATAATGATACCTCCACTGAATTTTTCAAAATTTTCCGCGCCGTAGATTTTTGTCGGCCATATTATTCTTTGAAGTACTCTTGCGGTTATTTGTGCAAATTTTCCGATTTTTGCCATAAATTACTTCTCCATTTTGTTCAAAACAAAATCAATAACTTCGTCAATCGACATATTCGTCGTATCGACGAGAACGGCGTCGTCCGCTTGTTTAAGAGGCGCGAACGCGCGATGCGAATCGTTGTAATCGCGCACTTTGATATCTTCCAGAACCTTTTCATAGGACGGCGCGTCGCCCTTTGCCTTTAACTCCTCAAAGCGGCGTTTTGCGCGCACCTCGGGCGTTGCGGTGATGAAAAACTTGTATTTTGCGTCGGGCAACACGTAAGTGCCGATATCTCGTCCGTCCAGAACGACGCAGTCGTTTTTTGCGATTTCCCGTTGAAGCTCGACAAGTTTAATCCTGACAGACGGCAGCGCGGAAATATCGGACGCGGCTTTCGACACGTAATGTTCCCTGATGAACGGCGTGACGTTTTCCCCGTTGACGATAATCTGTTGCGAGTCGCCGGTAATAATTTTCATATCGAGGTTGTCAAGCATGGGCTTTACAGCCGCTTCGTCGTTGACGTCGATACCTTGTTTTACGGCGACGTACGCAAGCGAGCGATACATTGCGCCGGTATCGAGATATATGATGTCAAGGCGTTTTGCAAGAGCCTTTGCAACGGTGCTTTTTCCTGCGCCGGACGGTCCGTCAAGCGCGATATTGAAGTGTTTTTC
>OHDN01000254.1_pt1 | contig 38865 bp, 49 predicted proteins | sample 1566971 | NCBI WGS metagenome assembly OHDN01 (sample SAMEA3879538, study PRJEB24766) | human gut metagenome | biome: human-associated habitat; feature: feces | place: USA | collected 1985/1987
TGCGCCGTCTGCCTTGCGGTGCGAAATGCGCCATACCGCAAAAGTATGGTCTTTGGGTAATGATATAAAGCCGTCACGGCTGCACGGTATTTCCCCGAAACACTCTTTGAGAGCTTCGAGAACATTATCAATACTCATCAGCTTATCTGCCTCCTCGCCTTGAATTTGATCTCCTTGTGCCGGAAAAGCACATCATCGGGCGGCGTTATAAGCTCATATATCACGCCATTACAGACAAACCGCCCTCTCTGTGGAATAATGCTCATAATAAGCTTGTTGTACCGTACAGATACATTAAGGCATTCGTCTGCATTGCCGCCTGCATAGTTTATCCAGTATTCCGAATTCCGCAAGCCCGTAAGAGCTGCATAGACCGTTATAAGGTCGTGCCACCCTTCGTTGTCGTCAAGCACCTGAAACATTATTCTTTCCCGAAGCGATGAAGAATTCACCATATTATCCCCGATTCGCAAAGAGATTTTAAGACACTTGTCACTTTGCACATTGCATCTGTGAGTTCTACAAGCTGATTAAGATTTTTTTCGCTTTCCTGTTTTATCAGCCCTAACTGATTATTTAGAATTTTTATTGCGTCCTGTTTGTTTTCGGGAATTTCTTTCATTTTTTCCTCCTCAATTTAAGTGTTTGAACACAAATCAGCCTATGCAGTTCGCACGATGCATATCAAGTGTGCATTTTGCGATCGGATTGAGCTTGTCCTGCTGTACGGTCATATCTCTTATATTATACATATCCGAACACAAGCATAAAAAAGCGTACTGAAAATCATTTATCCCGTCCGCTTCTTCCGCCGTCAGATCTGTGTAGCTGAGGATAAAGGACCTTGCCGAGGACATAATACCCTCAATAAGAGCATCGTCCTCGTGTTCGTCCTCCGTGAGCCGCAGATACTTCCGTACATCGTCAAGCTTTATCTCTCCGAGCTTCATCAGTTAGCCTCGTGTTCGAGCGCAGCAAGCTTCTGATGGTCAATGACATTGCAGTCGAATTCAAACCAGCCGACAATACCGACTGCGTGCTGTGTTGCGTACTTTTCATTAAGCACCTGCATTTCAAGCTGCTGACGCATATTCACGCCAAGACCGCTGTAGTCACCGTAAAGCACGGAACGCACGCCTGCCGCCGCAGCTGGCATATTTTCGGAGATGTAAACGGGCTTTCCGAGAAGCATAAACGGGAAAGCGTTTGAAATATTGCTCGTGTTCTGCATAAGCAGATACTGACCGGTACTGTCCTTAAGCTTCTTGATCGAAAGGAATGTATCGTTGCTCATTGTCCAACAAGCGTTCGCCTGATATACCGCAGGGATAGCAGACTGAAGAGCGATAAGATCATCTGCCGAAACGCCCGTCTTGCTTGCCGCTGTAACGGTTGTCTTTGTGGAAAGTGCGCCCTTGACCTTTGTGTGATTTTCCGTTTCAACCTCCGTTTCGGGAATAAGACAGCTTTTTTCAAGGAAATATGCGATCTCCTTTGCCATTTCGCTTGTTACAAAATCAATGATATCAATGTCACTGCTCGTTACAAGCGACTTGCCGATCTTTACAAGCACGCCTGCAAGATAGCCGCTGAGATCAATGGAAGTAAACTTTCCTGCGGAAGCTGTAAGCTCGTCAAATTCCTGATGAAAACCTACTGTGATACCGCTGCCGTCACTCTTTGTACCCCATACGGGAACTTTGAGCGTACCCTTGACGGAAAACATTGTTGCTCCCGAGAAAATAGGACAAATTTCCTTGACCTTGTTAATTACCATATTGCTGATAGACGTAGGGATAACGGCACCGTTTTCGCCGATAGTAAGGTTCTGATCAGCTCTTGTTTCAGCTACTGCCGCATTGCAGTTTTTTCTGATATAATTTGCAACCGCTCTGATCTCCGCGTCGGTCGGCTTGCCGCTCTCGGCTCTGCTTTCAGGCTGAGGTGTCGGAGCTTCTCCATCATCTGTCTTGTTTTCAGCCGCAAGCTGCGCCTTAATATCCGCCGCCCTGCGTTCCGCAGCAATAGTCGCATTGAGGCTCTCGACCTCATCTGTGATAGCTTCGATTCTGCTGCTTTCTTCTTCCGTAAAGGCTCTGACTTCTGCCTTTGCACCGCCAATGATGCCGTCCATTTCGGTGAGCAGTGCGCCCCTCTTTTCTTCAAGGGTCTTGACCTGCTCCGCACGGAACTCAGCTGTGCGCTTCTTCATAGTTCTGCTTGTTTTTGTTCTGCTCATTGCATTATCTCCTCCTGTGTTCATTTTTCGATGCATTATAGGGACATTCCGTCCTTTACCTGCATTATAGCATAAAAAAACAGAGTAAAACGGACAGTTGTTTTACTCTGTATAAAAAATATAAACCGCCTTGCATTTAACTGCAAAACGGTTTATTCTCCTGTTTATTCATCTATGATCCCGATAGGTTCAAGAATTTCCCCAATTTCCTTGTTAAGTTCCTCAACAGATATTTCGGGATTGCTTTTTATCATGCTCAACATTTTATCGCAAAAATCATCATTGTCAATTCCGCAGAGCATTATCGTAAATGCAAGCTTTTTATCTTTACTGGATTTTATGCGGGTTTCAAGCGCATCGAAGAGTTCAAGCAGTTTTCCTTCAAGTGGATTTTTATTTTTCACTGATATAATTCTCCTTTAAAAACGTTATTATGTTTTTATTTTTTTCTGTTATTCTGATTTTTGCGGCAAAGTTATATGTTCCCGGTTCAATTACGCTGAAAACATAATAGTGAGAATTGCAGAAATGGTCAAAATACTTACCGTTTGCAGGCAATTGGGGATAATTCGTAATTATCTCGCTTGACACTTGGCTATATTCCGATTTTGTCATTTTCACCTTGCCAAAAGTAAATTTTCCGTCCTTACCGTGATATGGATTTGCTCTTTCTTCGATTATATCACTTTCCGGATTGCTGTGCAATACATTTTCCGAAACTTCCTGCATTTTATTTGAATTACCGCCCATAACAGCCGTCTCGTTCGTATTCGGCGTGTATATCGTTTTTGCGGTCGGGTCATAGAATACATTGTTAAGCCCGCCAAGCTTGATAAACGGGAAGTCAATAGGCGGAAGGTCTTCCTGATCTCTCACATCGGAAAGCTGTAAAAATCCGTTGTTAAGTCCTATCTCATACGCACGGTATCGTTCCGATATATTGCCCCTTGTAAGCTCTCTTGTGTCAAAAGCAAAATATCTGTCAGTCTTTTCACTCTCTTTCAGCAAATCACTGTCAAGAGCCGCCTCGATCATATTCAGCATCGGCGTTATACAGTTGGATATAAAAGCTTGTTTTGCCTTTTCGTCCGCAGCTGAGAATATTGACGGCGGAACGCAGAACAAGCGGCACACTTCGTCCGAATTGGTCTTCTTGTTTTCGTTCAGCTGCATTTCAAGCGATGTCGCCGAAGCTTCCTTGAAGTCCATGCCTGCATTTAAAACGCAGATATTGTCCTCTGCGTCCTGAGAGTTAGAAAACATTTTCCCCCAAGCCGCTTTCACAGCGTCCATTGACCCTTTGGTCTGCTGAGTCTGTGATGTGAGAAAACCTCGCTTGTTTCCTCCCTTTTTCACTATGGCATTTTCATACTTCATAGTGTTGTACGCCACAAGCAGCAGCGTCTCACTTTCCTTGATAACGCTCGTTCCCTTACCGTCACCCCTGCTCTTGCGTAAAATTTTGATAAAGTCACTTCTGAGGTAACCCTTTCCGTTTACAGAGATCGTGTAGTCTTTAAAAATCGGGTCAACATTCGGAACAATGCTCACTCTTGATTCGTCAACGTAATATAAGCCCTTGACATTGCCATAAATGTCACGGTCAATGTATGTATATGCGCCTTTCCCGAGAAAATAATCAAGCACCCACAGCTTTTTCAGTGCCGTTCCGTTGAGTACATCGCCCGTGTCCTTGTTAAGCAGATGCACTCTGATATCATCGGTTATCTTTTTTACCTCGCCTTTTTTCTCTTCATAAAGACAGATCGGCAAAGTCGAAATAACATCGGAAATAAGGTCAACGCACGCCTGAACCGAAGGTATCTCCATTGCCGATGTTTTATCGATATACGATGTGCCGCCGATGAACGCTTTCAGAAGGCTCTCTTCGTCCGTTACCGCAGTGGCTTCTGCTGCTCTCTGTTCCTTTTTCCTAAATAAACCCATTCTCTTAGCTCCTCTTCATCAGAATACCTGCGCACCCCACGAAACGGACGATTCCATTTCAAGCTGCATCAGATACATTGCATTTATCAGCGCAACAACGCAGTCAACCTTGCCTGCGCTTTTCTTCTTGTTGACATATTTGTTTAAGTTTGTGTCCTCGGTGCATCGTGCGTTCTCGAAGTTTATTTCGAGCAGTTCGTTTTTGTCATATCGGAACGTCTTGTGCAGTATGGATTCTTTCAACAACTTGGTCGGTCGGTGCAAAAATCTTGAATGTTGTCCTATCTCGACACATTCTATCGGATTTTCCGCACTTTCAAGCTTTTGGATCGTCGATATCGCATTGTATTTATCAAATCCAAGCTGTACGATATCAACACCGTATTTTTCGGTAATTGATAAAATAAAATCCTCTATAAAGCCGTAGTCAATTATTCTGTCACCGCAGTCAAAGCAAACGCCCTCACGGATAAGCCGTCTATAATCGACCTGCTCACGGTCCGTCTTTTTACCAATGCTGTCCGTAGGGATAAAGCCCCACACTTTGGCATAAACAGTATCGTCCTCGAACGTGACCATTGCAACAGCCGTGTTGTCCTCTGTCTGCGATAGGTCAAGCCCGAGCCATACCCGGCGGTTACGCCAGAAATCAAGGTCTTCCTCTTTTCGGCACTCCCGAACCAGCGTAATATCAACAAAGCCCTCAACGCCCAGTCCCTTGTATCGGATATTGCAATGCTTACAAAGGAAATTTTCCCTCTTGCTTTCGTATAAAACCGCAGTCGCCCTTTTTTCGCATAGGTCATCGAAAATGTATTCGTAGTCAACTGCAACCGGGTTGCTCTGATAGATCACAAGGTCGTTTGTCTGCCATTGTTCACCCGTCAGAAGATCATCGTCAGGCTCGTACAGCAGTGCAAAATATCTCTTGCTCAGCAGCTCATTCCCGAATCCGTCAAGAATTTTCTTTGCTATATCAATCTCCGTCAGCAGGACATTGTTGTCGTTCGGGTACTGTGTGGAAATGATGATACCGAGCTTGTTTTTCAGCGTGATCTGCGAGGAGCGCATTGCCTCGACGGGGTAATCGTCCATTGCCCCCGCTTCGTCCGCAAGAAAAATATTCGCCATTTTACCGTCCATCTTGTCTTCGGAATAAGCAAGCGGAGTGTACTCACTGTCTGTCAAAAGACATCTTATCTCGCTGCGTAACGACTTGAATATTTCTCCGTCATTGAGCGCAGGAGATGATTTTATTATCTTTCGGATAGCCGCCTGCAGCTCCTTCGATAGCTTGAGGTCGGGTGCGACCGAGAAAAAGCGCCCGAATCTCCCCTCCGTCAGCATTCCGATGATGAAGATCACGCCCGAATAAAACGTCTTGAAATTCTTTCGGCATATCTCCAACAAAGCCGTCCGATAGTACCGAGTGCCGTCCGCTCTGTTCTTCGTGCAGAATACAGCAACGATGAGCAGCCAGGCGTAACGCTCCATACAGCTTATCAGCGGCTTGTGCAGATCGGGGTGTATTATAAGCCTTAAAAGCTTGCATATCTTGCGAAAAGTCTTTTCGCAAACATAAGCATCGGGGTCTGCTCCGTCAACGATAGTCAGCCAGGCGGCGCATTGCTTTTTAACATATTTCGGCGTTTTTCTGTTTGTATCGTCAATGCACCAAAGCGCATACTTGTATGCCGGACTCTCTTTTATCGTCAACCTGCTCACCTCCGTGATTTTATCTTAACATAAAACCAAGCGGAGAAACGGACAGTTATTTTTCACTGCCTGCATCGGTAGTGTCTGTATCCTCCTCATCGTCCATAAGAGCCGCAAGCAGCGGATTTTCTGCTTTCTGCGGTGTTTTCGGAATGTTGCGCAAAGCCGCCGAGATAGTCATAACGTTTTCTTTGTCGATAGCAAGCATCATATTCCGCTTTCGGTCGATAGCCGCACCGATGCTAATTTTCTGCGATTTCAGCTTTGCGACCTGCTTTGCAAAAAACATAATCGCATCGAAGTCCTTTACCTCCAGCTTCTTAAACTCCCGTTCAAGCTCGTTCGTAAGCTCACGAAGATGATCTATGTCCTCTTCAAGCTCGACTATCTCCGAATAAAGCTCGCAGTAAGTGTTTATCCCCGAAGAGTACAGCGCATCGTTTTTCTCGATGTTCGCCATAAGCTTCGATATGCGCAGGAACTCTTTGTGAGCAGTCTTGTTGCTGCGAACCTCTTTCCGCTCCCATAAGGGCTGACCGCTCAGAACGGATCTCTCCGCTTCCTCCCTCGCCGCAAGCTCCGCCTTTGTTCGATGACTTTTTCTCTCAGCTTTTATAACGCCTGCCGTTTTTGATGGTCTTCCCAATCTGCTCACCTCCCACTCTTACCCTGTTTTTATCATAGCATACACCGCCGCTCAAAAACGGACATTTGAGCAAAATGCATTTTTACAAAAAAATAATTTGCTCATTTTGGGAACTTTTTGTTCACGAAGGGCAGGAGTAGGTGTCCGAGATCCTCCCCGAAGAAGCGTGACATACCGGGGGTACTACTTTGATTTTTAGGGCATCTCGGATAAATCCTCGGATTTTGCTAATTTTTTGAGTAAAATTGCAGGTATTTTCCCGTTTTCCGCAAGCTCGTGATGATAGCTGCATAAACAGATGAGGTTGTCATCGTCAAGCCTCTTGCCAAAGTCTACCGACAGCGGCACAATGTGGTGAACGCTGACCTCGCTGACGTATGCGATAGGCTTATTGCCGTAGCCGATAGCACACAAGCGGCACATATTGCGGTCACGCATACGGATATACGCACGCTTATATTGCCACTGCTTTGAATTACGAAATTTGACTATTGCGTTTGCTGCTTTATTCCGCTGCCACTGCGGACGTTTCGGACAAACATAGTTTATTTCGTGTAACTGATTGCAATAAGGACAGGCTTTTTTCACTTTTTCGCCCTCTTTTGACGCTTAGGACTGCCTAAGCCGTAGTATTTATACAGCCTTTGCAGCGTCCTTTCGGAAACATAAAACTGCATTGCAACTTTAGTTCGGCTCTGACCTGCTTTTTCAAGCTCCCACGCTCTTCTTGTTGTTTGCTCAGATAAACAGTATTTCATTTCGCTCCCTCCAAATAATTAATAATAACCTCTCTCGCCTCGTCAAAGCCGTAGCAGACAATGACCTTATAGTCCTGACCTCTCAGCGCATCTATCCACTCTTTTTGCGCCGCCGATATCTTGCCGCCTTTTGTGCGTTTGAGCTCAATGTATAAGCCGTGATAGCCGCCTCTTGCGCACGGCAGGAAAATATCAGGCACACCTGCCTTAACCCCCTGCGCCTTAAAGCGTGCCGCCTCTGACTTGCTCCGCTTGCCGCCGTTAGGTATGTGATGCATTAGATCAAGCTCGGGATATTTACCACTCGCCCAAGCCGCCCACGCAAAAATGTGTGCCTGCTCTGTGTCCTCTGTCGGTATGTAGTGTTGCATTAAATTATCCTCCTCATTGCGTACTTGATGTAGCTGCCGCCCGTCAGCTCGTCCGTACCGCTGTAGATGCTGTCGGATATAAGCTCATAGCCTTTGGGAGCTCTTGGCTTGTACCAACGCTCGGCATCTACACGCTCAACTGTAATCTTTGGCTTTTTAAGTCCTTTGCTCGGTATATATCGGCGCTCTCCGTGTATGTGCGTATCGGGCAGTTTGCCGCCCTTAGTGCGGTCAACGTAATATCTCGCCAAGCCGTACCAGTCGTAATTGTGCCATAAGCGCCAGTTGCCTCCGTGCTGCACCTTGCCGCCCGAAGCCTGCGCCCACAAGTCCTCGATGATCTCAATATCACGGTGGCTGTGCAGTATGATGTGATGATGTATTGCACCTCGCGCGCCAACCTCGGTATTGTACACATAATCGGGCTTGTATCCGTGCTCGCGGCAATACGGACGATACAGCTTAAAAAAATCTCTCATAGCAGCTTTGGCATCGTCGAGTGTGCGGCGGTCGTTGGCAGGGTAAGTCAAGACGATGTTGTAGTCGTCGGTCGAAAGCCAGTTCGACAACTGGTTCGACAACAGTTCGAAACCGGTCGCGGCCGAAGCCGCAGCGCCGATGTCGGCTTGGACTTTGGCGCACGTTTGCCGCCCGTCTGCTCCGCTCCTGTGTACTTGACAACAAAGGTCATTCCGTTGCCGCACTCGATCGTCTTTTTAAAATAATTGCCCATACCAAAAGTTAACCCCTCTAACAAGACAGCTTAAAAGGGTCTTGCTCCCTCATTTTTGCATTATAATAGTATAGATGCCTAAAGACGGCAAAAGGGCAAGCCCTGACCTGCTCACCCTATGCTTATATGTAATCGCCGCGCTGTAAATGGCAGTAAACAGCGTTATCCTGTGCAGCGGATTACTTTTTATCATGGCTATTTCGCCAATGATCCTGCATATCCGAAAGAGCTTTGTACACCTTTCGTGTGCAGTTGAGATAATTTGTGAGCCACACATCATCGAATGCTGCTGGTATAATAGCAGCAACGACAAACATTCCATTTTTTATAACGACTATCGGCTTATCACTTACCAAGCGCAAGCAATACTCGATGTCGCCACCAACATCAAACGGCTTTATATATTTAGGATCAACGAAATATACCTCATCATCGCCGAACGTGCTTAATACTGTATGATCGAAAAAGTTGTACCGCTCAATCGTCAGCACCCTGTCCGATGCATTGTATGCGTCGGACATTATTTCAGTGATAAAAGGAGTTTGCTCCTTAACTTCAACCGATATCTCATCGGAATAGCAGCCAATCAGAGCGGCAATAGATGATTCACTAAAAGTCGGCAAATTTTCGTTTAAAGCATAACAGCAATAGCCATCCGCTAAAAACTGCTTTGATATGCGCTTTTCGCCATCAATGGAATCGGCAACAACATTATACAGCACAAGTTTGTGCGATTTTCGGAACAGGCTGTATATTTTATCAAGCTTAAGTTTCATTTTTATCATCATCCTTTCGGAGCCATTTCCAACTTATCAAGTCCGCCGCTTAAATAAAGCTGCATTGCCTCGATTACGATGCAATTAATTATTGTACCTAAATCTTCAAATGGTGCTTCGTGCGGCTTTTTGTATGCCTCTTGTCCAGCTGTTTTTTGTATCATCATCTGCCTTAAAGCATCTAAATTTCCTTTAAGTGCCGCTATGTTGGGCTTGCCGTTTCCCATTTTCAGGAAACTCCACATCAGCTCCAATTGATTGTGATCCAAGTTTTCAAGTGTATGTTTTGCCATTTTTCCCACCATTCAACTTTCTGCAAGCTTTATCCGCTCCGTCGTAATTCTTAAAAGCATTTACGCCGAACTCGCCGATACCTATTTCGCATAAGCCATTATCCACCCACACTCTTTTGTCCGAAACTTCCTCGGCGATAAGCTCGTCGATTTCATATCTTTTTTTATCATCGCTAAAATACACATAATAAAATGTGTCCCCGACTTTTATAGTCGAAGCGTTGCCCTTCTCTATCCAAAAGCCTTTATTTGGCTTGCCTCTGACATCCTCAAAAAGCCTGATAGCGTCGATATCTAAATAGAGTGTTGCTCTACATGATTTTATGTGATACCCTTTTTCGAGCTCGGCAAGTATCTTTTTAGCTGTCATGGGTTTATCCGCACTTGTGCTTTTTAATATGGCGTACACCGCCAACAATCTTATGCTACGCTCATTATTTCTTACGCTCATCTTTCCATCTCCTCTAAAGCCAAATTTAAGAAGCGAGCAATGGCACCCTTGAATTTTTTACACTTTTCTTCATCTGTGATTTTTTCGAGCTCCGCCGATATCTGCTGTAGATCCTTTTGCAGTTCGCCAAGATAAAATTTCATTGTGATCTGCTCTGCATCAGCATTATTTTCAGCTTTCTTCAGCTTCTCTTCAAGTGCCTTGACTTTTTCCTGCGAGGCACTCTCTGCACCGTCAACCTGCTCCTGCAATTCGGCTTTTTCGCGCTCGGATTTATCGAGCTTGTCCTTAAGCTTGCTGATCTCGGCATTATGCTTGGCTTTATCCTCGGCAAGTGCTTTTTGCACAAGCTTGTCCAGCTCCTCGGGATCAGGCTCACGGACCGCAACCTCGGCAGGTTTTTCCGATAATACTTTCAACTGCTGTTCAAGGTCGGTCACCCTCATCGATTCTTTTCTTTTTTCTTTTTCAAGCGACTTGGTTTTATCCTCAAATAAGGACAGCTGTTCGCCTTTTTCGCAGTTTTCGACTTTCAGTCGCTCGATTTCCACTTTGAGTTCCTGCACGGTCAGCTCGCCAATGTCGACCTTTTCCGCAAAATCCTCACGGTCAAGCGGATTAATGTGCGTAAGCAGCTCCAATTTTGTAACGCCGTGCTTTGCATTTGACTGCAAAAAGGCAGGCGGCAGCTCCTCATAGATTTTTATGTATGTATAAGCCTGACGGGACTTGATATTTGCTTTGTCCTCGCAGTAAACTCCAAAATCATCATAGCCAAGTGCCGTATAAAGCTTATCATCACGCATCTGTTTTAAGCATCGGCACATCTCTAAAAGTGCGTTTGCGGCAATAGTGCCGTTTGTGATGATCTGCTGATGCAGCGCAAGTGCCGCCGAGTATTCGGGGCTGCTTACGTCTGCTGTTATTATCTCATTTGACATTGTAATACCTCCGATTATGCTGTTTTGATGTTTTTACTTTTCGGGTGCTTTTTATCGTTGGGCAAGGCAACCCATTTGAGCCACTTATCTACAAATTTTTGTGCTTGAGGTGCGGGATCACAATTGCGCATCCCTCTTATCTGAATAAGATTTTTCCCTCTCATCTCAATTGTATATAAGGCAGACTCTTTATTTTTTACATCACGCATAAAAAGTATTGTAAGCACACCATTAATGTGCCGCTCTGCATAGCCCGCTACACAATGATGCAAATTTTGCCCCTCATCGATAATCTCAATAGCCGACTTGGGTACGATAATGCAGTAACGCTTATCTTCATACTCGTACATATCGGCATAATCTTGATATTTGCCATTCATATATGTACGGGTCTGCTCGGCAGTTTCTTTTTCACGCCGTTCCCGCTCAATCGCTCTCTCGGCGGCACTTGCACGTTCGTGTACTGCTTGCAGGTCGGGCGGCCTGCTGATCTGATCATCAGCCGTATTATAGCCTATTAATCTGCACTGCCTAATGTAGTCCCCGTACATCTGAATAAGAACTCGCCAGTCAATTCTTCCTTGCTTTTGCGCCTGCTTTTTCAAATAATTTATGTACTTTTGAGGAGTAAGATTAGTTTTCATAAGGTCGCCGAGTGCGACACTTATGCTACAGCCTACCTCCTTGCAAAGCATAGCCGCATCATCAAACTTATATTTATGCCCTTGCCTTTTTCCGATGAGCTTAAGCCTGCGCCAACACTGAAGTGTATTTACATCAACGATATACTTATCTCCTGCCATTACTTGGCGGATCGCAGCCGCATCATTGCTGTCGGTGCGGAATACCTCTGCGGCGTTCTTTCCCTCAAGAGCGATAACACTCTTGCAGGGGCGATTATAATCCACGATTTCACGCACGACTTCTGCGCCACCCGACTTGATAAGCATCTCAATTGCAGGATATCTTACCGCATACATCATATATAAAAGCGGCTTAAATCCACTATAAATTTTATCTTTATGCTCGTTATACCCTCCTACATACATTCTCGGGAGATTATACTTCAAAAAACTTTTTGAAAGCACTTCCGAATTATATGCCATAAAGTAATCACGGCCGAACGCTGTGCTTATATAAGGCTCATACATTGTCCCGCTTTGCTGATAGGTGCCAAAAAAGCTATAAAAAAGCCGTGAATTTCCCGGTGTATATTCAACTGCGTATGCGATATCAAATTCGGGTCCTTTGTACCATTTGCTCAGCCAGTCGATATTTTCATCATTGCCGTATTGGCTCACGAGCTGACCGCATACAGCGAATACTTTATTTTCCTTTACGAAAAAAGCAACTATATTATTCAATTCAAAGAGATTTTTTCGCCCTCTGCCCTCTGATTTCGCCGTAACTTTTTTATTGCATTCAAGGCAGTTAATTTCGGTGTTGTGGGCTATGATGCGTGCCATATTGAGCTTGGCATAGTCAAGCGGCGTGATGATCTCTTGAGCGAGATCAAGGCGATATCTCTTACAGCAGTTCGTACAAAAGCAATCTATATATGTTTTGTGCTTACGATAAAAAAGGAACTGTTTATCATACTTTCGGTGCATATCAAGCCGCATATCGTCCGATATTTCCGGGCAATCAGGCAAAACTTCCTGTATTATCATTCTGTCGCCCCCCTTAAAACAGATCATCGAGCGACATATTGAGCACCGATTTTTTCAGCGGCTCTGCACTCGTTATCATCTCGATCGGCGGCGTATCTGATGCGGCTGCTCCGATGAGGTCTATTGTCATTGTACACTTTATGTCCGCACCGGGAAAATAAAAGTTTACAGCTTTTTTGTAAGCGTCAATGTCGGAAATTGCTGACCCCGTGTCTTTTGCGACTGCTGCAAGGCAATCGGTAAGCGTTTTTTCACTTTGCGCAACCGCCTGAGCAAACTCGGAATCCTGCTTGCAGAAATTCATAAGCGTATTATACACGGCGGACATCATTACTTCTTCTTTCTTTCCGCCACTAAATTTCTTTTTCTCTTCGGAAAGCTTTTTTATTGCTTTTTCTATCATATAGTTTTACCTCCTTGACAGCACAACAAAATTATGTTATACTGTAATCGTCATATAGTTTTATTTTCTTTCGTTTTCTTTCAGACCGTCCTTGATGATATGGGCGGTCTTTTCTTTTTATCATTCGGCATAATCCGCTCCTAACGCTATTACAAGCTCTTCCACTCTTTGCCGCGTAAAGCCTATTATTGGCTCTTGCAGTTCGCAGTGATAGAAATCTTTATATTTTCGGGCAATGAGTGTTTTAACACTGCGTTCCCACGCGATACGCACCGAGGGTTCTGTTCCGTCTTTATGATTGAATTTTTCAACATAACGTTTGTACCAAACAGACAACACCGTGTTGCTGAGGTTGATATCATATCCATACGGATTATTCTCATTAAACACCCTCTTATGTCGGGCATTACGCTCCTCGATTATCTCTGCGTCTGTGCGATATGCCATTCCTAAGCCTTTCTATAAAGTTTCCAACCGCCGCTTTTATAGCGGCTTTTTCTTCAAGGGTGAAAGATATGCTGAAATTCTGCGCCGTTTGCAGGATCAGCAGCCCGACATATCCGCCTAAAATAATCATCATTGCAAGTATGTACATTACTTTTTTCCTCCTTTTAGCTTTGGTATATTCTCTTTGGAATATTGGAGTATTTTTTCTACATCGTAAGAGTGCACGCCGTCACCGCTCTCTGTAGAAGACTTTGTGAGCTTGGCTTTATCTTCACGCATAAATTTGCGGACGGTAAGGTTATAGTCTTTATACGTTTTACCGTTCTGCTGACAGTATTCATCTACCTTTTGAATGTACTCGTCAGCCGTTTTTACACCAAACTCTTTAACAAGATTTGCATATTGAGTTCCCGTCAGCAAAACGTGTTTATACTCTCCATATTTGGTTCTTGGCTTGCTGTCCGCTTTTTGGGACACTTGCTTTTTTGGCTTCGGCGGAGTTGTTTGTGCAGGTATCTCTGTCGTAAGCTTGTCCAGCCTATCAGCCGATGCCTCGTTGCGGTCCGTTGACTTATCAAGCCGCCCGATGATGTCGCTCAGACAGCCAAGCTCGGCAAGCTGTATGCGCTTGTCTTCCACTTCGGCGTTAAGGTCAGATATCTCATCATTAAGCCGCTCAACCTGCTCCGAATATTGCTGTATCGTTTGCGCCTGCTCCGCATATTTTGCAGCAAGCCTGCAAGCATCTCGTAGTAGTTCCGCCGCCCTTTGCGGTGTGTCGCACTCTTTACACGCTTTGATGAATTCAGCTGTCGTCATGGCTTTTCTGTACCAAGATTTTGAATCTCTGCTTAAGGCTCAACTCCCATTCTGAGAGCACTTCACAGAAGTTCGGAAACTCATCTGCGGATGTAGCTCTGCAAAGCTTTATCGAGGCAATGAGCCTCTGTAATGCCTCTTTGCATGTCGGCTTCTTATAGTCCATTGATATCACCTTCTTTATCCAACAATGCTATTGTCTTATCAATAGCATTGATATGCTTAGTATATATCTTTTCTAAATCATCAGCCGCCTGATCAGATATATCCATTGCGTGCAGAGATAAGATTAAACTCTGCTGCTCACATCTTGCTTGGGTAAGTATGCCGATTATATAAGATTTTTCTTTTGGTGTCATAGTTTTTACTCCTTTTTATGTATTTTCCACTGCCTTTCGGCGGCAATAATCTCTTATGATCTGGTTTGCTGTTTCATACATACGATCAACATTCCTCTGCAAGCTATCCGCATCAAGAGTTTTAAGCACGGTATCATGTACATACACAACACCGCCTCTTTTGCCGTGAAATACATATATAATGCTTTCATCTTCCTCGATGCGCTTTCTGTCATCGTCGGTAAGCTCTGTGTTACAGCCCACTTCTCTCATGCTATCACCTCAATAATGCTTATTTCTGCAGTTGCTTGTCTTATTCCAGCGGCAGTGGCAGTATCTGCGTGACGGTAAATATCTCCGATTCGTTCTGCGTTATCTTTACGCCCTTATCTTCGATGTTAAGGGCTTTTATGATGCTCCTGCACAGATCATCTCTTGCCTTTTCCTTATCAGCAATATACTTTTCGTATTCTTCAGCCGACTTGAAAAGATCCTTATAATCATTCGTCTTGGAAAATATCCACTCATTAAGAGCCTGCGGTGTCAGCCTTATGACAATTGCCGTGCATCTGTACTTTATTACGCCGTCTGCCGACTTTACGCAGTCGATGCAAAATCGGCGATTTGCTTTCTTCGTTTTCGCCCTCACTGTAGTCGCCAAAGGGTACCATAATGCAGGAACACTGCGAGCCGTATGAGTATCCTGTGCGCAGTACCTCAGCTTTTTTCAGCGGTTTCGGGATATCTCCCACCACGCCCTCAAAGTATGTTTCGGACATTGGGTCGGTATCTCTGTCCTTGTTCTTGCCGATGATTTTCACACGGATGTCGGGGTCACAGCCCTCTATACATTCTGCGACTGTAAAGATTTCTTCTGTTGGTGTCATATAGTTTTATCCTCCTTATTTTCTCTTTATCTTAAACCAGTGATAAAGTGTTTCTTTTATCGCTTCGTCTTTCTGTTCGTCGGGTATTTCAATATTATTTTTTACTATGAAATATATCAGACTTTCCGCTGTCAGCTTCCATGAAAACCATTTAAGAAGCAAAAAGACTACGGCGACTATGAATATAACATACAAACTTATCGCCTCCTATCGGTTATGATGTTCTCCGAGCCTCGTGTTCCCATTCGGTCACGATCTCGTTTGCGGCGGAAAGAACTTTATCCGCTTTGGGGGTCTGCATAAATCCTTTGAGGATTTTGGAAAGCTCCGCAGGGTCAACTTTAAGATCGTACTTGCTTTTAAGAATTGGAATAAGCGATGCCTGACTGCGGTTCATTTCCGTAAGTCTAACTTTTATTCTGAATGGCATTATTTTCACTCCTTTCACGTTTCAAAAATTATTGACAAATACTCCCTTGTCTGCTATAATGTAGTTGGGCTTTTATATCCTTTTTTGTCAACATTTTGTTGTTGTGATTATATTATAATTCCGAATTTTAGAATTGTCAATATAAATTAGCAAAATAAATTCTGATTTTTGGAATTATGTAATATTTAAACAAATTAAAGGAGATGTTATTGTGTGGTATGAACAATTTGACCGCTTATGCGACGAAAAAGGGACAACCCCGACGGCTTTTGTAACTAATGTATTAGGATTAAGTTCTTCAAAAGTCACGGCTTGGAAACAAGGTTCAATTCCGAAAATCGAAATTCTCCAACAAATAGCTGACTATTTTCAAGTAACTGTTGGTTTTCTGTTTGATGGCAAAGAAAAAAGCCCCAAATCCGAATTATCAGACTTGGAACTTGAATTACTTGAAAAATTTAATAGACTTGAAGAAGTTGACAAAGGGCGAATTCTTGGAAGAATGGACATTATTTTAGATGAGTACAACAGACCAATAGAAAACGCCAAGACAGCAAGAGCAGCTGCATTCGGCGGCAAAACCCAAAAAGTTCCCGATCTCGATATATCGCTCAATGATAGGATCGATGCAATTGAACGTCAAGCTTTGATAGATGAAATCAAAGCAAGTCAAGATCCAAAGGGAAATTAAGGAGTTTATAGCACTATTTACTTGTGGATTTAATTCTTATATTCCGTTATAATTTGTATATAAAATTATAACGGAGGTTTCGTATGAAAACTAAAGCTAAAGAATTTATTCACAAGCATGGGTTGAACAAATCAAATGTTCTGTCATTATCCTTTTTGCAGAATATTGCCGTAAAAGAGCATTATAAAGTTTATCGTCCTAAAAGTTCTTCCGATGAAATTGTCACACTTTTGAAAATGGAAGAATATTTTAACGCTCATTGGGCTTTTGTATATTCGGGAACAAAAAATAAAATCATTGCCATTCGCAGTGATATTCCCGATTCATTCGCCGCAAGAATGCTTCTCCATGAACTGGCACATATCTTCCTGCATCATATTGATGCAAGTGCAATACCGGCGGTATCAGATGAAGCAGAAGCTAATATGCTTGTTGACTGCATATATGAAGAAGTTTATAAATCCAAAGTTCCGAATGTTATAAGTATTATTCTGTTTGTTGCTGCTGTTTTTACATTGATGATATCAATACATATATTCAACGATCAGCGTGATACCATAGAATCGGTTACCGGGACTTATATTTCGTCATCAGCATCATCGCAATTACAGCAGCAGTCCGAAAGTGTGTTTGTGACTAAAACAGGCGAGAAATACCATAGAGCGGGCTGCTATCATATAAAGGACAGCGAAACAATAGAACTAACGATATCGGAGGCGGAAACAGCAGGATACAAACCCTGTAAGGACTGTTTCCCGAATGGATCATAATATAATAGCCGCCTTAAATGACGGCTATAAATCAAGCAAAGGAGCTTACATAAATATGAGTGGACAAAAGATATATACAGCAATAAAGGATTATACTGTTATCGACTTGGAAACTTGCGGTTGCAGTGGTGAAGATAGAAAAAAGGTTATTGAAATTACCGCTTTGCGTTTCAGAGATGATAAGTTAGTTGATAAATTCTCTACTTTGGTAAATCCTCAATGTCATATTCCATCTCAAGCTACAAAAGTTAATAATATTACAGATTCAATGGTTGCAGATGCTCCGACAATTGATAAAATTTTTAAAGTCTTTTTGGATTTTATCGGAGATGATGTTCTCGTTGGACATAATATAGGCGGCTTTGATTATGGAATAATTAATAATTTGGCTATTGAATTATTGGACTCGGAAATTCAAAACTCTTATATTGATACATTCAGGCTTGCACAACGCTGTTTACCCGAACTTCAAAATCACAGACTTGACACTTTATCAGATTACTTGGGACTCTCTACTGAAGGTATGCACCGTTCTGAATATGATTGTATGCTGACACATCAGCTATATCTCAGCCTAAAGCCACTATGCAACAGTACGATTTCTCCAAGCTTTTATAGTCCAAAACCTAAAAGTAAAGAAAAGTATTCTTATGCAAAAGCCGATAAAGCTTTTATAAATAATAATCCATTTCTCGGAAAGATTTGTATTGTATATGGGGCTTTTCAGCAGTTGTCATTAGATCAGATCCATAACATTTTTGATGTTATCGGCGCACGCTTTGTTGATTTCTTCTGTTATTCTGCTGATTTTCTTATTCTCGGAAGTGATATGCATAAAAAGTATGTATCGGGTATTGAAGATGATATAATAAATAGCTTCTTAGCCTTAAGGAAGCCCATATTATCCGAGTATGAATTTGTAAACTACAGCCACATTGACTTTTCATCAGAACGCAACGCAAGTGATTTTATGACAGTTGATGATATTGTCGGAAAAACTATATGCCTGACGGGTGATTTTGATATCGACCCCGATCGTGACCGAATAATAAACCGAATCGTTGAACTGGGCGGTATTATAAAGAAAGATGTAATAAAGTCACTTGATTATTTAGTTGTCGGAAATAAAGGCAGCATTAATTATAAAGACGGAACAAAAGGGCATAAAACCGAAAAAGCCGAACAATTTAATTTAAATGGTTCAAATATAAAAATCATATCAGAAAATGACTTTTTAAAGAAAACGGAAGTGAATGAAAATGAATGACGAACAGCAGCTTACTTTTTTTAATGATACAATTGCACCCGAATCATTAAAAGATGAAATAAACAGCATTATATTAAAAGTTTGCGGATCACAGGAAGTTGATACAAAATATGTTGCCTGCCGAGAAATCAAGAACGGCTATTCCGTATGGATCAGAGAACCGATTGATTTAAAAGATACTTACAGAGCTTTTAGTATTGCAGTCAAAAACAAAACAAATCCTGTATATGCTGTTGAAATCATACATAAAAGAATGCACTCAGTTCCTGTTCCCGAAGATGTTAGTTTCGATAAAGTACAGAAATCAACAATATTCTTTCCGTTAAATCATGTCGCACTTCGTCAGTATCTTACCGATGTGTTGGCATACAGCCTTGAACATTTTGAGCCTTCCGAGAAGTTTGGATGCTGTGGAAAGTATGTTGAATGTTCCGATGCACGAAAGTGCTTACATAACAATACTTTTTATGCAAGGGCTTGCTATTACCGCAAAAACCTTGAAGCAGACAGAATTTTTTACGGTAAAAATGCTTCAGATGAGATTGAAAGCAATTCACTTGAAAAGAAAATATAACACATCAAAAATACAAGGAGGAAAAACAAATGAAATCTTCAACAATGAAAGTGATCGCATGGGTCGTAACAGTATTAGGCGTAATCGGAAGCTTTGTATCGGGTTCAAAATTTTCCGACTACCCTGCTTTTAGCGAACTCAAAGTAACTGTTATAATTTCCGGCTTGGTCGGTACTGCTCTTTTCGCCGTCATACTCTTTGCTATTGCTCAGATTCTCGAAAACACGGAATATACAATTGACAGGATTTTGATCATGGATAGAGCAATGCAGCGCACCAAGGCTCCCGAGGGTGCATCAAATTCAAAACTAAACCTTGACGATCTTGCAAGCAAACCCGCAGGAAGCGAATGGCGCTGTCCTAAGTGCGGAAAGATGAATCCTATTTCTTCACGCACCTGCAAGGACTGCGCTTATCAGAAATAATTGCAGTTAACTGCAAAAGGAGATGATAATAATGCTTGGATATGCAATGTATCTTCGTAAGTCAAGAGCGGACGTTGAGGCGGAGATGCACGGCGAGGGCGAAACTTTGTTGCGGCACGAGCATATTTTAATGGAGCTTGCTCAAAAAATGGGGCTTTCGGTCACGGCGGTGTACAGGGAGATAGTTTCAGGCGAATCTATCGAATGTCGCCCAGAGATAAAAAAGCTGCTTGCCGAGGTCGAACAGGGCATATATGCAGGCGTGCTTGTTGTTGATATTGACCGACTTGCGAGAGGAGATACGGTAGATCAGGGCATCATCGCCCGTACGTTCAAATTTGCCAATACCAAAATTATTACTCCTAAAAAGATATATGATCCATCGAGTGAATATGATGAAGAATATTTTGAATTTGAATTGTTTATGGCACGGCGGGAATATAAGCTTATCGCACGCCGAATACAGCGAGGCAGGCTGGCATCTGTCAGTGATGGAAAGTACATCGGCAGCACTGCTCCTTATGGCTATGATCGATATAAGCTAAAAGGAAAAGGGTGGTCACTGAAGCAAAACGATGAATCGGACATTGTTAAACAGATCTATCAGATGTATCTTAGCGGAATAGGTATGGCAACTATCGCAAATAGTCTTAATGATATGCACATACCGACACGCACGGGAAATCCATGGCGTAAATATACCATCGCCGATATACTTGCCAATCCTGTTTATACGGGGAAAATCCGTTGGGCGTACCGTCCGTATGTCAAGCAGAACAGCAGCGGAACGAGTGAAAAACGTATCGTCAATGCCAACTGTATGATCGTGCAGGGGCTACACGAAGCACTCATTTCGGAAGAAGATTTTGAAAAGGCTCAGGAGCTTCGGAAAAAGAACTACCGACCGCCTTTGAAATCGTCGCTCGCTTTACAAAATCCACTTACAGGACTGATATATTGTAAGCTTTGCGGCAACCGAATGACGAGGCTCGGAAAAAACTCCCGTAATAAATATGATACGATCAAGTGTACGACAAGGGGCTGCCCCTGCGTATCAGCACCGATATATCTTGTTGAAAATCTGACGATTGACTTTCTGAAGAACTGGCTTTTACAATACAAAATGCGCCTTAGCAAAGAAACACCGAGTAATGGTAATGAGCAAAAGCTTTGCCAAAAGGCTATCAATTCACTGTCGGATGATATGAGGAAAATCGATACACAAATCGCCAAAACATACGACCTTTTGGAGCAGTGCGTATATAGCGTTGAAGTTTTCACCGAACGTAATAAAACATTATCCGCCAAAAAATCAGAGCTGGAGAATAAGCAGGCAGCATTAAGGCAGTCGCTGTCTGATATGCAGAATGCCGATAAGCTGAAATATGATATTATTCCTCAGATTGAACATGTACTCGATACATACGATCTTTGTCCGACTGCCGAACAAAAAAATAACCTGCTCAAATCAGTGATAAGCAGGATAGGTTATGAGAAAAGAGCCCCAAATCACCGAGGTAATGTCGACAATATCAACTTTTCACTTGATATATCTGTAATTATCGATGGTGATATGAAAAAAGTATAGCGTTGACCTATATCTTGAATGGGGTTATCAATTCGGTCCGCCGCTCGCCATTGCGCCGATAAATAAAGTGCGTGCAGTCGTTGATTATGCCATAACGGAAATACCGCTTGAAAAGATATACCTCGGTATGCCGAACTATGCCTACGACTGGACGCTCCCGTTCATTCAGGGCGAAAGCGCCGCCGAAGTCATAGGCAACCGAACAGCCGCGGCGAGGGCGGCTGAATACAATGTGCCGATACTCTATGACGAAACTGTGCAAAGTCCGTACTATACCTATTCTGACAGCGAGGGACGGGAGCATATCGTCTGGTTTGAGGACGTCCGCAGTGTAAAAGCAAAGCTTGATCTTATCCGTGAATATTCGCTCAGGGGTGCAGGCGTATGGAACTTTATGCGTGCCTTTCCGCAGGCTTATCTGCTTATGGAGAATATGTTTGAGCTGGAGGGGTGAAATAAATTCGGAATTCGGAATGCGGAATTCGGAATTATTTTGCTCCGTAAATTTACCGCAAAAAACTGAAATTCGTAGGGCGAATTTTTTCGTCCTGCACCACAAAGCGTTATAATATAACGAACAGCTCTGTTTTCAAGGAAAATCCTTTAAAAACAGAGCTGTTTTTTGTTATTATTCGCGGCATTTTTGTATGCCGAAAAATCGCTTCGCGATTCGGGACTGGAAACCCGTCCCCTACAATTTCTGTGTTCGTCTTACGCTAAAAATTGGCGAATTGGTCAGGCGGATATAGAATCCGCCCCTACGAAATTCAGTGTTTAGAATTTAATTTACAGAGCAAAATAATTCCGAATTCCGAATTCCGCATTCCGAATTTTTTATCACATTCCGTTCGGGTTCTTCTGTGTGAAGTTCCAGCTGTCTGCGCACATTTTATCTACGTCATACTGTGCTGTCCAGCCGAAAAGCTTCTTTGCCTTATCGGTGTTTGCATAACATTCTGCGATGTCGCCTGCTCTTCTGCCGACGATCTTATAGTTTATCTTCCTGCCCGATGCTTTTTCAAATGCGTGTACAAGCTGAAGTACGCTCGTGCCCTTGCCGGTACCGAGGTTTACAGCTTCACAGCCCTTATGCTCAAGGTTATACTTTACTGCACAGAGGTGACCCTTTGCGAGATCCACAACGTGGATATAGTCACGGACGCCGGTGCCGTCAACTGTATCGTAGTCGTCGCCGAAAACGCTGAGGCACTGAAGCTTTCCAACCGCTACCTGTGCGATATAAGGCATAAGATTGTTCGGTATTCCGTTCGGGTTTTCGCCGAGAAGTCCGCTCTCGTGTGCGCCGATAGGATTGAAATAACGTAGGAGTGCAACGCTCCAGTCGCTGTCAGCCTTTGCAGTATCCATAAGTATCTGTTCGATCATAACCTTTGTATAGCCGTAAGGATTTGTTGCTGAGGTCGGCATCGTTTCATCGAACGGGATAGGATTGTTCATACCGTAAACCGTTGCGGAGGAGGAGAACACGATGTTCTTACAGCCGTTTGCGCGCATTGCACGGATAAGGTTGAGTGTGCCTGTGAGGTTGTTGTGGTAATACTCAACCGGCTTTGCGCAGGACTCGCCTACTGCCTTAAGACCTGCGAAGTGGATAACTGCATCGATCTTATTCTCTTTGAACACTTTTTCAGTACCCTCAAAGTCAAGCAGGTCGGTCTCATAGAATTTGAAGTCCTTTCCTGCGATCTTCTTTATTCTGTCGAGTGCTTCGGGTTTTGAGTTGCAGAAATTATCGAGAACTACGATATCATAGCCTGCTCCGAGAAGCTCAACACAGGTATGGCTCCCGATAAAGCCTGCTCCGCCTGTAACAAGGATCGTACTCATAAGATATAACTTCCTTTCAGAAATAAATTTCTGCTTTTATTTTATCACCAACTTGGCTTTAAGTCAATAGGAACACTGAAAATATACCGAAAAACACCGCTTTCCCGTGATAAAATTTACCATGAGAATGCGGTGCTTTTGCTGAAAAGGAGAGTTTGTATAAAAAGTGGGTCGGAGTAAGTTTATTCTGCGTTTTTGAGTGCTTCGCTCTTGGAAACCTTTGAAACCTTTCTCATCTGGAGGATCGCAACAACTGCGTAGCAAACAAGTCCGACTGTGACCGTGACAACATACGTCATCGGGTTGATCGAGCATGGGATATATCCCGTCATCATTGTGTAAAGGTACCCCTTGAATATCGCTTTCATTGAAATATCGATGAAAGGAACTGCTATGATAAGTCCGACAACGACTGCGATCGAGGTCGAGGCGATATAAAGTCCGCCGATCTCGCTGTCCTTGTAGCCGAGTATCTTCGTCATCGATATCGACTGGAAGTTTCTCTCGATGACCTGCTTGCAGAGGACGTAGATAACGATGATATCGAACAATGCGCCGAATATCTTCATTATATTCATCATACCGCCCATAGAGACCATGAGCTGGTCGGAGAGCTTTGTATAATCATCGGCTGAAATAACTGCGGCAACCTCATCTTCATCAAGCTCTGTGAGTTCGGCATCGGAGAAATAGCCCGTAAAGTAGCCGCTCTTGTTGCCGAATGTCCTGTTGAAATCATCGATGTTCATAAATATCGCAAGCGATGAGCTGTAGTCATAAACTCCGCCGACTTCGATCGTATAGGAGCTGTTGCGCTTGTATTTTTCGTCAAGTGTAATGCTGTCGCCTGCTTTGATACCGTATTTTTCGCTTATGCCAGTTGAAATGAGCGCCTTCCCCTCGGGGATCTCCGAATGGATATAACGGCTGTCTTTTTCAATGCCGTAAACGGTAATACCGTCCGTGAGGAAGCCTTCCTTTGAATAATCAAAGCTTTCGGAGGCGAATTTTTCCGCTGAAATATTGTCGATCTCATCGGTTTCTTCATAGTCATAAAGTATATACTGATAGTCGCTTATCATATCCCTGACAACGTTCGCTTTGTATTCGTCCATCATTCTCGGCATCATATCTCCGAAGCTGATAAGAACTGCGCCGAAGAGGATCCCGACTATCATTACGATATATCCTGGGAGATTCGTGAAGAAAATTCTCAGGCTGAATCTCGTCATAAACGGTATCTTTGTGTTAAGACGCATTGCCTTTTTGTTGGAGTTCTTTTTAAGGTCGTGACGGAGGAACTTGAGCGGGCTCAATTTGAGCTTTGAAGCAAGTACCGTCAGATTTATTATCAGCATAAGCACTATCGGAACAACGGTCGAAAGCACAAACGCCGACGGATCCCAGACGGTTTTATATGTCGTGAGCGAATACGAGCCGAGGTAAAGACCCACGCAAAAATCCTTCATAGCTGTATATCCGATGACGTTTCCGACAACTGCCGAAATGAGCGTAACGATTATCGGAAGAAGCATATAATGTCGGATAAGCTCGCCCTTTGTGTATCCCGAAGCACGGAGAGTACCAATAACACCTGCTTCGGCAACGATAGTGTTTGAAATGGTCACTGCAAAAATGAATGCGATAACAGCGATCATCATATATACCATTACCATTGCTCCCGCTTCGTCACCGCCGATATCGTCAATGGAGAAATTTATGCCCTGATTGAGATATCTCGGGATATAATTATCAACGGTGATAATATCCGTCTTATCGATCTCGTCCTCGAATTCCTCATCATCGGGCATTTCAAAATCTTCGCCGTTTATCTCGGCTTCAACGCCGTCCTCAATAATTCCGAAGAGGAAATCGTCAAGCTGAACGGAGAGGTCTTCTTTCTTAGGCTTTTCAACGGAATCGATATACTGATCCTTGAATTCGTCCTCGGAGGGAGCTTCGTATTCCTCGCCCTTTATTGCGGCGGCTACGGAATCTTCGATTATCCTGAATGTGAAATCGTCTGTTTCTGCCGAAAGTTCATCCTTTGTCGGCTTCTTGACGGAATCGAGGTATTCATCGATGAACTCCTGCTCGGTAGGTCCTGCGTAAGACGTTCCCGTCATCATTGCTTCAACGGATCTTTCGATAACGCCGAACGTGAAGTCGTCAACATCTATTGAAAGGTCGGACTTAGCAGGCTTAACGCCCGTTGAAGCATAGAGCATACCATACTCTTCCGCGCCCTTGGTGATGTTCCGGGTTACCTCTGTGACCTTTTCTTCAATAGACTTCTGATAGATGCTGCCGTATTCCTCTGCGCCTTTTTCAATAGTATCGGTGAGGCTGTTCATCTTGTCCTCAAAGGACTTTTTGTAGATGTCGGCATATTCTTCCGAAGCCTTTTCAAGCTTGTCGGTGAGTTCGTCTATCTGCACCTGAACGATAGCTTCGTCATAATCGGTGAGCTCATCTTCGATAAGGTCAAGGAACTTGTCGGAGCGGTCTGCGGCTTCGATATCATCTGCATAAGCTTCGTTATAAAGCCAAGCGTAGTTGTATTTGAGGTTCTTGCTTCCGACAGCTTCAAAGCCGCCGTCGGTCATTACTGCGATAGAGAAATTGATCGAATCAAACATCGAGTCGGTGTTGCTTTCAAAGAGTGTGCTGTAGTTCGGCAGAGCGACAAAACCCGTGATAGTAAGAGCCTTGCCGTTGAGTGTTATCGTGTCGCCGATATTGATGTCGTTATTCTTTGCAAAAACACGGTCAATAGCAATTTCATTATCCTTTGCCGGAAGCTCACCGCTCAATAAGCACGGGTTGTTGAGCGCATCGGTCTGCTTGTAAACCCTGACGGTAGCGCCCGTTTCGGCGGTGTCCTCGTCAAAATAAAAGCTGTCATAAAACTTTAAGTCTGCGCCATTTTCAAGCTTATCTTTAAGCTCATCGGGGAGCGCTTTATCGAATGTGATATGTCCGTCCTCGATATTGTAGAGGTCGAAGCTTTCATAATATGCCGCTTTAAGGCTCTCATTTCCAACTCTCATTCCCGAGCATATCGAAATGAGCAGCACCATCATAATGAATATCGCTATATATTTCGCTGCATCTTTGGCAAATTCACGGGGCAGACGCTTTGTAAGGGGATTTCTCATCTTCGTTCCTCCTTACCAGTCAAGCTCTTCGGCAGAAAGCTTATGCTCGTTGCGGATCTCTTTTCTTATCATTCCGTCACGAAGCTTTACAACCTTGTCTGCCATATCCTTTATAGCTTCATTGTGCGTTACCATTATTACGGTGGTGTTGTACTTCTGATTTACCGTTTCGATAAGCTTCAGGATCTCCTTTGAGGTGTTGTAGTCGAGCGCACCTGTCGGCTCGTCGCAGAGGAGGATATCAGGGTTCTTTACGATAGCTCTGCCGATAGAACATCTCTGCTGCTGACCGCCCGAAAGCTGGGACGGAAGCTTGTGACGGTGCTCATAAAGTCCGAGAGTTTTAAGGATATCGTCAACATCGAGCGGAGAATCACTCAGATATGCGCCCGTTTCAACATTTTCTTTTATGTTGAGGTTCGGGATAAGGTTGTACATCTGGAAAATGTATCCGAGATGCTTTCTGCGGTAGTTTGTGAGAGCCTTTTCGTTCATATTCTCGGTCTTTTCGCCGTTAATGGAGATATAACCCGAATCAGCATCATCTATTCCGCCGATTATATTAAGAAGCGTGGATTTGCCGCTGCCCGAAGGTCCGAGAAGAACGCAGAATTCACCCTTTTCGATGCCGACGCTTATCCCCTTGAGCACCTCGACCTTGCTTTCACCGCTTCCGTAGCTTTTTTTGATATTGTTTATCTCAATAAACATTCTCTTCACCCTTTCATACCCTTTGAGGCAATTTCTGCCCGAAAAATTCCAATTCCTGCCGCCGCCCATTAAGTTAGCAATAACTAACTTGACAGTAAATTTTACACCTTTGCTTGTTTCCGTAAAAGCAAAGGCTTATATTAGCAGTGGCTAACTGTATATTATTTTACCATATCAAGCCTTATCTAACAAGGTTTAATATACACAAACTTGAACGTTTAAGTTATTTTTTCTTTGTTGAATTTACCCGAGTGCAACATCAAGTATCATCATTACCGCAAAGCCTGCCGCAAACGATACCGTTCCAATGTTGGAATGTTCCCCCTCGGACATTTCGGGGATAAGCTCCTCGACTACGACATAAATCATCGCGCCTGCCGCAAAGCTTAGAAAATACGGCATCGCAGGTATAACAAAGCCTGCCGCAAGTATCGTCAGCACTGCGCCGACAGGCTCTGCCGCACCCGAGATAACGCCCCAGACGAACGCTTTTCCCTTGCTCATTCCCTCCGAGCGAAGCGGCATTGAGATTATTGCACCCTCAGGAAAATTCTGTATCGCGATACCGACCGAAAGCGCAAGCGCCGCCGCAGCCGTCATATTCTGTCCGCCGTAGATAAGTCCTGCATAGACCGCACCGACAGCCATTCCCTCGGGGATATTATGTATCGTCACCGCAAGCAGGAGCATCGTGTTTTTGGAAAGATGTGAATGCACGCCCTCCGCTTTGTCGCTGTTTAAATGCAGATGCGGAACCAAGCCATCGATAAGGAGCAGCACGAAAATACCGGCAAGAAATCCGACCGCCGCAGGGACAAACGCAAGCTTTCCCATTTTCTCCGACTGCTCTATCGCAGGGATAAGCAAGCTCCACACTGAAGCCGCCGTCATAACACCTGCCGCAAAACCCGTCAGTATTCTCTGCACGGTGCGGTTCAGACCGCCTTTCATAAACAATACGCACGCAGACCCGAGCGAAGTTCCGATAAACGGTATCGCCAGCCCTCGCACAACATCTGAAATATTCAAATTATCACCTCTGTCAATTTAGTTACCTATTGCTAACCTATTTAATTATAGCATCTTCATATCTTTCTGTCAAGGGAAAATATGGCGTAGCCACAGTATTTTAACACAAACTATTGTAGTGGACGGGTTTCCCGTCCCGCAGTCACCAATACCGTTTAAGAAGTGGGACGAGCGACCCTCCCTTACGGAAATATGGCTATTTCCAATATAATTTCTCCCCAATATACTTTGCCAAACCGTCTGTTTTGAAAAAATCATATTCTGCTGAGTAAATTTTTTTGAAAAAATTCAATGTTATGCTTGACTAATCAGGGTGTTATATGTTAGAATATAAACACGGTTAGCAATAGCTAATCGGATTGAGTATAAGAAAACGCCTATCAAAAGCTATGACTCCTTTTAAGCAAATGAACGGCAATTTCTATAGGGCATACTCCTTCGTAACACTTAAAGTCATATCCGCTTTGATACTGCCTTTTCCCCGTCCGTTAAGACAGTATAAAAACCTCCCTGCGCAGATATTGCATCTGCATACAACGGAGATGCGCTGCTATCGCAAACCGACTGCAATATTCTGCATAATACTAAACACCAAAAAATAAAGAAAAAATTTGCGCCGAAATCCAATATATTCAAGATTGTCGGCTTGATTTTTCCTAAATTCTAAATGGTGTTTAGTATAAAGCGGATATCATTCAAACAAAAGTCAAAGGCACGGTTCATTTTCCGAACCGTGCCCTTTTATATCACTTTTCCTTATCGGGCAAAAGCTTTGTCATGCTCTTTGCGCATATCGCCATTGTTGATGCATTATGCAGGAACGCTGATGTTCCCGGTGCGATCATCCCGCAGAAGCCCATCAGGAGCAATGCAGAATTGAACCGGAGTATGAAGCGGTAGTTCTTATGTATCCTTTCCATAAGAAGTCCGCTGAGTTCACGCAGACGGACAAGCTCTTCAAGTCCCGTTCCGCGGAGGGTTATATCCGCAGCTTCCTTTGCGATATCCGAAGCGTCGCTGACGGCTGCCGAAACATCCGCTGCGGCGAGTGCAGGTGCGTCGTTTATGCCGTCGCCGACCATAACGACCTTTCTTCCGTCCGCTTTGAGTTTTTCTATCATACCATGCTTGTCCTCGGGGAGCACCTGAGCATAGAATTCTGTTATGCCAAGCTGAGAAGCGATCATCTCCGCTGCTTTTGTGCTGTCGCCCGTGAGCATTATGACGTTCCTGAAGCCGCTCTTTTTCAGCTTTTCAACAACGTCCTTTGCTTCGGCTCTCGGAGGGTCTGCAATGCAGAGTGCTGCCGAAAGCGTATCACCGACAGCAAGATATACTACCGAGCAAGCACCCGACTGTTCATCTATCTTCTCCTGCTGCTCCAAGGTTATGCCAATGCCCTCATCTTCGCAGACAAAGTGTTTGCTGCCGATGATCGCACGTTCGCCGTCGAGCGTTGTTGCTATGCCGTGAGCAACGATATAGTTGACCTCGGCGTGTTCTTCCGCATGGTCAAGTCCCTTATCCGCAGCGGCTTTTACGATAGCTTTTGCTACGCTGTGAGGAAAATGCTCTTCGAGGCAGGCAGCGATCCTGAGCGCTTCGTCCTCGGAATATTTTCCGAATGGGATCACCTTTTCGAGAACGGGTTCTGCGTTTGTGAGCGTACCCGTTTTGTCGAATACTATCGTATCCGCCGAAGCGAATTCTTCGAGATATTTTCCGCCCTTTACGGTGATGTCCATATCTGCGGCTTCTTTTATCGCCGAGATGACGGCAATAGGCGTTGAAAGCTTTATTGCGCAGGAATAATCGACCATTAGCACGGAAACCGCCTTGGTGATGTTCCGTGTGAAGAGCAGTGCAAGCCCGAAGCCGATGAAGCTGAAAGGAACTATGCTGTCCGCAAGCTTTTCCGCACGGCTCTGAACACCTGCTTTGAGGTTTTCCGAGTTGTCGATAAGCTCTATTATCCTGCTCAGTTTTGTACCCGATGAAAGCTCTCTTACCGTAACGGCAACACTGCCCTCTTCGACTGCCGTGCCTGCAAAGACCGAGTTTCCGACCGTTTTCATAACGGCAAGCGGCTCGCCCGTCATTGCGGCTTCGCAGATATAAGCTTCGCCCTCGGTGATCTCACCGTCCACGGGGATAACGCCGCCCGTGCGGACACGGATAACGTCGCCCTTTTTCAGCTCGGACATTGGGATAAGCACATCTGCGCCGTCCTGAACGAGCCATACCTTATCGGCTTTTACTGCAAGGCTGTCTGCAAGTGCGGCTTTCGTTCTTGCTCTCGTATAATCCTCGAGAAGTCCCGAGATATTCAGCAGGAACATTACCGTGCCTGCAGTCTTGTAGTTCTTTTGGATAAGGCAAGCGCCTATCGAAGCGCCGTCCAGCACATCGACCGTGAGCTTTCCGTCAAACAGAGTTTTTATGCCCTTTAAGACATATTTAAGTCCATTGTAAATGATGATGTACTTTCTTATGCACATCGGAAGGAAAAGCTTTGAAGCGAACTTTTTCAGCGTAAAATCGAGGATACTGTCCTTGAATCTGCGGTCTATCTCGGCGATGCTGTAGTCCGAACTGACGGGAACTATCTCCATTTTTCTCGGGTCAAGACTTGAAACAAGCTTTATTACATCGCTTCTCGAGCCGTCTTTATAACATATAAGTATGCCACCGTTTTCGCAATGTATCTCCGCATCGGTAACGTAAGCTTCGGACGTGATGCGCTTGTAGATGCTGTATTCCAGCTCCTTATCGAACGCAAAGCCGCCGCAGCGGAATCTTATACGGTGCGGTTGGTCATAAACTATTTTAAAGTTCATTAGTCATCATTTTCTTCCTGATCAATTCCTGCCTCGGTCTTTGCATCATAGCAGATGTCCGAAGCTTCGTCCTTCATATTCCGGAAAGCTTCCTTTGCATCGTGAGAAAGCTTCATTCCCTTTGCAAGTCCCGAAACAGCGAGCTGACGGGTCTTTTTTGCAGTGAGGATCTTCTTGCCTACGATAACTGCTGCCGCACCGCCGAGAGCGCAGAGGAACTTCTCATTTTTAAAAATATTTGCCATAACAAAACACTCCTTGATTAATATTTTTGATCGGTAACGCCGAAAAGACAAATAATACCTTAGGTTTTCAGGTCTGACATTTTTCTGCATCATTCGATCAAAATTTCTTACTAAAATATTATACTAAAAAATTTTTTCTTGTCAAGAGTTCTTTTATGAAAAATCTTACAAAAAAATCTGTCCAAATGAACAGACTTTTTTGTATTTATCAAGTTAGTTTTAATTAACTTTTAAGTTAGATCGAATTAACTTTTTCTGTACTCGGACGTTAATTCGTCCCAATTCCGCAAAGCTGTCTCCGCAACCTTTGGGTCATACATAAGACCGACGTTTTTCTCTATCTCGCTGTGGCAGATATCGAGCGGAAGTGCTTTTCTGTACGCTCTTGCCGATGCCATAGCATCGATCGAGTCGCAGACGGCGATTATTCTCGCCCCGAGGGGTATCTCCTCGCCCTTTGCGCCGAACGGGTAGCCTTTTCCGTCCCAGCGTTCGTGGTGGTGGAGGATTATGGCGGCTATTCTTGAAAAATGCTCCGATTTTGAAAGTATCTCCGCACCTATTTCGGGGTGCTTTTTCATCAGCGCCCACTCCTCATCGTTGAGACGCTCGGGTTTGAGCAGAACACGGTCGGGAACGCCTATTTTTCCGATATCGTGAAGATGTCCCGCGATATGTATTTCCTGCGTTTCGTGGTGCGGAATGCCCATTTTGCAGCAGATAAAGCAAGCCATATCGCTCACGCGCCGCGAATGATCGCCCGTGTACGGGTCACGTGCATCGAGTGCCGAGGTTATGCACTCGACGAACTCATGATACTCAAAATTCAGTTCGCAGTCACAGCTCATTTTCTTCTGTCCTTTCCACAGTGTAGCCAAGTCCTATCACAGTCTGACGGATAGTGAAATCGGAAACGGGTGAAGCCGAATAAATCTCAGCGATGCCGCTTTTATAGTCTGCTTCCGCATACAAGCCCTGTCTGTTGAGGGCGTTCGCTATCCTCTCTGCGCAGTTTTTGCAGGACATTCCGCCGATGTGAACGGTCGTCTTATATTTATATTCCGAAAGATCGGTCTTTTTTTCGACAGCCTTAACATCGTCCGAGCCTGCTCCGCAGCAGCCGTGCGCAAGCTTGTTCATATAGCTCTTTATCGCCGTTACGCATACAACGATAAGCACAGCGATTATTATTCCCGTTGCCATTTTCGTATTTCACCCTTTCCCGATGTGATGTACAAATACCGAAGTTTTATTTTTTCCCCAAAAAGTATTCGGCAAGCCTTTCGACTGTTTTTTCCGAAACGTGGCTGACTATCTTTACCGAATCATCGTCAGCCGCTTTTGGATCAAGTCCGAGAACATTTTCGAGGAAATCACGAATGATTATGCAGCTTGTGAAGATCGGGTTCGCAGCTTTGATGCCGCTTTCTGTCAGATTTATCTGACCGTAATGCTCTTTTTCGATATATCCGCTCTCGCAGAGCTTTGCGGTCATTGCGGCGGTGCTTGCTTTGCTCACGCCGACTATCTTTGCAACGTCGGAGGATTTCACCTCGCCGCCGTTCTGACCGAGCTTATATATTGCGAAGAGATATTTTTTCTGGGAATATGTAAGTCCGTTCACTTTTTCTTCTCCCCGTGACAACTGCTTCCGCAAGCGCATCCGTTAGGACAGCAGGAACATTTTCCGCCGCAGAAAGACTTTCCTTTTTTCTTATCCTTATATATCTGCCTTGCTGCCAGAAAGACAACACCTGCAACTATAAGACCGACTATCAAAGTAGACATATTGCCACGACCTTTCTTAAGTTTTGAGGTGACCTTTATAAACTTCTGCGCTCCCGTGAGTTTATCGGGAGCGCAGGTGAATTTGGTTTATTGCTTTATGATTTTACCTTAACGTTTGCTGTAAGTCTGTTGCTCTCCTTGTAAGGTCTTACAAGCATATAGATGATGCCTGCAAGGCAGATGAGGGCTGCAATAAGACCGATAACATTTACGTTGCCCGTGAAGAGATTGCCGAACTGGTTGATGCAGAGTGCAACTACATAAGCAAATCCGCACTGGTAGCCGATAGCGAATGCTGTCCACTTGCCATTGTTCATCTCTCTCTTGATAGCACCCATTGCAGCGAAGCAAGGTGCGCAGAGGAGGTTGAATACGAGGAACGAGTAACCTGTAACGCCTGTGAATGCAGCGCCGATCGCGTCATAAACGCTGCCCTCTCCGCCGCCGTAGAGGATACCCATTGTACCAACGATGTTTTCCTTTGCAACAAGACCTGTGATAGATGCGACAGTTGCCTGCCAGTTGCCCCAGCCGAGCGGCTTGAAGATCCAGGCAAGTACTCCGCCGATAGCAGCAAGGATACTGGAGTCGATCTCTTCTTCGGAAAGCATACGGAATGTTCCGTCAACTACACCGAAGTAGGTTGTGAACCATACAAAGATCGTAGAAAGGAGGATAACCGTACCTGCCTTTTTAATGAATGACCAGCCTCTTTCCCACATTGAACGGAGAAGATTTCCGACAGTAGGAAGGTGGTATGCAGGAAGTTCCATTACGAACGGAGCAGGGTCGCCTGCGAACATCTTTGTCTTCTTGAGCATGATACCCGAAACGATGATTGCAGCCGCACCGATGAAGTATGCGGAGGTTGCAACGATAGGAGAACCGCCGAAGATAGCACCTGCGATCATTGCGATGAAAGGTACCTTAGCGCCGCAGGGGATAAATGTTGTTGTCATAACTGTCATTCTTCTGTCACGTTCGTTTTCAATGGTTCTTGAAGCCATGATACCAGGAACGCCGCAGCCTACGCCGACAAGCATAGGAATAAAGGATTTACCCGAAAGACCGAACTTTCTGAAAATTCTGTCCATTACGAATGCGATACGGGACATATAACCGCAGGCCTCGAGGAATGCGAGGAGAAGGAAGAGTACGAGCATCTGAGGTACGAAGCCGAGGACTGCACCAACACCTGCTACGATACCGTCAAGGATAAGTCCGCTGAGCCAATCAGCGCAGTTTACGGATTCAAGCAGATTTCCGATAAGTACGGGAACACCGGGGACCCATACGCCGTAAGCAGCAGGATCGGGGTCTGCACAATCATACTTAACGAATGCATCAACTGCATCTGCAAGGTCTGCACCCGTTGCTTCAACATCTTCCGTTGCGAGAGTTTCTTCATCTTCAACGGTGTATGTTACTGTGTCTGCATCTGTGAAGTTTGCAGCAAGAGCGTCAAGCTCTGTCTTGGCTGTATCAACATTGAATGTTTCGGATCCGCTGTCGATAGCTTCTTCAACAGCTGCTGTATCAATGCCGTTTTCCTGAGCCTTTTCGATAAATGCTTCAATAATCGCAGGAGCATCACCGTATTCCTCAGCAGCCTCTTCGTAAGCACTTGTGCCGATTCCGAGAAGATGCCAGCCATCGCCGAAAAGTCCGTCGTTTGCCCAGTCAGTTGCGGAAGCACCGACTGTGACCATTGCTATGTAATAAACAAGGAACATTACGCAGGCGAAAATAGGAAGACCGAGGATTCTGTTTGTAACGATCTTATCGATCTTATCGGAAGTCGTAAGTCCACCCTTGTTTTTCTTTTTATAACATTCCTTAATAATAGTGCCGATGTAAATGTAACGCTCATTGGTGATGATGCTCTCTGCATCGTCGTCCATTTCCTTTTCGGCAGCTTCAATATCCTGGGTGATATGAGCCATTGTTGCGCTGTCGATCCTGAGCATTTCAAGGACTTTTTCATCACGCTCAAATACCTTGATAGCGTACCAACGCTGGTTCTGTTCGGGAACATCGTGAAGAACAGCTTCTTCGATATGTGCGATAGCGTGTTCAACGCAACCGCAGAACTTGTGCTGTGGGATCATCGGTTCTTTTGCCTTTGCAGCAGCAATAGCAGCTTCGGCAGCCTCATTTACGCCGGTTCCCTTAAGAGCGGAAATTTCAACTACCTTGCAGCCGAGTTCCTTTGAGAGCTGTTCGATATTGATCGTATCGCCGTTCTTGCGGACGATATCCATCATATTGATAGCGCATACAACAGGGATTCCAAGCTCAACGAGCTGTGTTGTAAGGTAAAGGTTTCTTTCAAGGTTTGTACCGTCGATGATGTTGAGGATCGCATTCGGACGCTCACCGATGAGGTAGTTTCTCGCAACAACTTCTTCAAGTGTGTAAGGTGAAAGCGAGTAGATACCCGGAAGGTCAGTGATGATAACATCTTTGTGACCCTTTAGCTTACCCTCTTTTTTTTCAACGGTTACGCCGGGCCAGTTGCCGACGAACTGGTTGGAACCTGTGAGGGCATTAAAAAGCGTTGTTTTGCCTGAGTTCGGATTTCCCGCAAGCGCGATTTTAATTTCCATATCCAATTTATCCTTTCTTGATGTTAGTTCAGACTAACTTTATTAGTCATTGCTAACCAATATGCAAAATAAATAAAATTTAAGCGATCTCGATCATTTCAGCATCAGCTTTACGAAGCGAAAGCTCATAGCCTCTGACAGTTACTTCAACGGGGTCGCCAAGAGGAGCTACCTTGCGGATATAAATTTCAGTACCCTTTGTAATCCCCATGTCCATGATCCTGCGCTTTACAGCGCCCTCACCGTTAAGCTTCTTTACAGTGACAGTTGAACCGATCGCAGCGTTTTTCAGTGTCATTTCCATTCTCTCCTTTTCATTTCAAATTATGTTACGCATCAAGAAAAGAACCGTTTCTTACATATCCTGATGCAAATTCACAACACCCGATAATTCCGAATTCCGCATTCCGAATTCCGAATTCAAAAAGATCATACCATGATCTTGCAAGCCATTTCCTTTGAAACGGCAACTCTTGATTCCTTTACATTGACGATAACATTTCCGCCGATCTCACTGACGACTGTTACCGTTCCACCTGCAACGAATCCGAGATTTTCGAGAAATTTTCTCGTATCGGGGTTTCCTCCGACCTTTTTGATGATGTTTTCTTCACCGGTATTGGCAAGCGTAAGCGGCATCATAGCTTCACTCCTTTTTATCGTTAGAATTTGCTAACCCTGCAGCCAAAAATTTTCGGAAAAATCCCGCAAACTGTCCGAATCCGACTTTTGCGATGATATTTCCGCAAACTCCGACCCTACATTAGCTTTTGCTAACCCTTGAACTTTAAGTACGGTCAGTAGCTGCTAACTATGTTAGCTTTTACTAACCGTACTTAATAATACTATCATTTTACTCCGTTGTCAATAGTTTTTCGCAGATTTGTATATCTGCACAAACTCACGCAGTTAGTTTTAGGTAACTTTGTTAGCCTTTGATAACCGTTCATATTTGGGTAAAAACCAAGTAATACTAATTTTTAATTGTTCTATAGACAAAATCGACAGATAGAATAAGTTCAGTCAAGGAGAACAACCGCAGGCAGGCTGTTGCCTGACAAGGGTGCTCGACGCAGAATGAACTTATTATAGCCGAGAGTTTGTCTATAGGTTGATTAAAAATTAGTATGATTATTCCGTAAGAGCCTTGCCCAAAGCCCTGCACTTTTCAAGGTCATCATCGGACGGAGCATCATTTGCAATAACACCCTCGCCTCCAGCGAGAACAGCACCGTCGGACCCAACTCTGGTTTCCCAGTTTCTCATCCATTCGCCGTCGCCCCAGCCGTAAGAACCGAAAAGTCCGACTTTTTTGCCGCTGAGTCTGCCCTCGATCTCTGTGAAGAACGGTTCAAACTCGTCCTCTTCGAGCATTTCAGCACCCATTGCAGGACAGCCGAATGCGACAGCGTCATAATCATCAACACTGCCAGAAAACTCGGAAACTGTGAAGAGTTCTGCGCCCGCGCCCTCTGCGACTGCCTTTGCCATAGCCTCGGTATTGCCCGTGCCGCTCCAATAAATTACTGCTGTTTTCATAAACTTTGTCCTCCTGATCAATCTGATAAGTTCACAAGGGTCTGATAAATGTCAGCTCCCCCGTTTAATTTATTGCACAGAAAATTTCTGCACCTATCGTAATCCGCAAATGTACGCCGAGCATTCTCGACACTTCCGTAAACCTTCCAAGCACCGCAGAGCTTGAAATTTTCACCCTTGTTCTCGATGAAACCGATAACATCTTCAACGGGATAGCCAAGAAAAACGCCGATCTCGTGTGGAAAGCTTTCACTTTCACCGATGCGTTCCGAAAGTCGGTCAAGACATTCATCGACCGTCATATCCGAGGTGTAGCCGTAACGTTCGAGTATCGCTTTTGCCGATCTGTCCGCAAGACGTTTAGCAAGCTGCTCACTGCTGTAAACAAGTATGAGTGAACGGTTTTTGCAGCTGCACAATATCCTGCTCGCAAGTCCGAGCGCCGCAGTTCTGCGGTTGAAATACCGAGAGTGAAATTCAAGGTCAAATTCCGAAGAAGAAAGTGAAAAAAGGCTTGCACACTTTATCCCGAGCAAAGTCGGCGCTGTATGGAACGCGAGCTTTCGCCCAAAGCTGTTATACTCCGCTTTTGACATTCTATCACCTCACCCTAAATTAGCTATAGCTAACCGCATTGTACAAATTGTGCAAATCGACCTGCTCACTTCTCAAATTTCCCTACAATGAGCCGTAAAAAGCCTTACGTCGAGTATCAGCAATGCTTTTCCCTGATTATTATGCTCACATCGTCAAAAAAAATTCGTTTGTGCGAGAATTTCATGCCATTTGCATTTCACCGAACGATAAAAACACCAAAAATTGATTTCCGTTGAATTTTTATCGCATCGATTTTCAGTTAGCATTTGCTAACCTATACACAGTATAACACGGCACAGCATTGTTTGTCAAGCATAACATTTACTGTACCGCAATTTTTTCGCAAAGTCAAAGAAAAGGTCAGTTCTTTTTATGGCATGTTTCGATATGATTTTTCAGATGTTCAAAGGATTCCTGACTGAAGTTATGTTCAAGGCGGCAAGCGTCCTCGGCAGCTGTCTTTTCGTTTACGCCGATGCCAACGAGCCAGTCGGTAAGAACAGTGTGACGCTCATAAACACTCGCAGCGGCAGCTCTGCCCTCTTCGGTAAAGGTTATATAGCCGTCTTTGTCCATTTTTATAAATCCGCCGTCCTTGAGAAGCCCCACCGCGCGGCAGACGCTCGGCTTCGATACATTCATTTCATTCGCGATATCAATTGAACGGACATCTCCGTTTTTGCTTAAAATATATATCGTTTCGAGGTAGTCCTCGCCCGATTGTCTGAGCTTTGCCATAAGTTCTCCTTTATATCCGGTGACTGATTTGAAACAAAATGTACATCTTATATTTATATTTTACCACTGCACAGCAATGTTTGTCAAGCAAAACAAAAAATTATGCAATGTTCAGGAGGGAGAACGGTTCTTAACTACTTAAAAATCCAAGTATACTCATTTCAATCCACTCCCTCGTAAGAGGGAGAACCTTTTGTGCACTTAAAGTGTACAATAATATACAAATTTCAATCCACTCCCTCGTAAGAGGGAGAACAGACGTTGTGCTGCAAGTTATTCATTATTGCGCGATTTCAATCCACTCCCTCGTAAGAGGGAGAACTACGCAAACTTTAAGATTTCCGCTTGCTTTGCCGAATTTCAATCCACTCCCTCGTAAGAGGGAGAACGGCTGGCTGAATAAGCTTTCGGAGAAATACAGCTTATTTCAATCCACTCCCTCGTAAGAGGGAGAACGGTGTCAGAGCAAGGCTGCTTTCTCCCGTAAATACGATTTCAATCCACTCCCTCGTAAGAGGGAGAACAAAGCCGCTGTAATGCTCGTTTCTGCATCTCTGTATTTCAATCCACTCCCTCGTAAGAGGGAGAA
>OHDN01000260.1_pt1 | contig 38287 bp, 34 predicted proteins | sample 1566971 | NCBI WGS metagenome assembly OHDN01 (sample SAMEA3879538, study PRJEB24766) | human gut metagenome | biome: human-associated habitat; feature: feces | place: USA | collected 1985/1987
ATAGATGTTTGATGTCTCGGGCTTCCGGATATTCATAAGCTTCTATTCTTTCTATATGTATTCCTTCCTGTTCCAATAGTTTTAATATGTGTCTCCATTGTTGCTTGGATAGAAATCGGCATACATCATATAAGGAGAGGGGTGTTCCGTCCGAAGCTGTTATGATAGTAGAAGTTATATTCATTTTGATGATTTGATGAGGACAAATATAACGCAAACTCGCTCACATACGGATGGATTTCGCCGGAATAATGCAAACCGTTGGAATAAAATGGAGATATGTAGGTTTTACCTATATTCGTCCATTATATGGTTTTGACCTGTTTTGGAGGAGTTAGGAAAATAAATTGCTACTTATCCGTTGCCTGTTCAAGGTCGAAAACAATATTGGAAAAAGACCTATGCACTGCTCCTGACACCACCGTAAAGAACGCTGTTTCACTTGTCTTTTGCGAGTACAAAGTTAATGCTTTTTTCGTGAAAGGGAGAAAATACAGGTTCTGAATGTCACGCATGGAGCTTCTTTCCATATTCCGCTATATTCGTCATGCCGTTCATTTGCTCGATATCCGGTAATTTTGCAAACAAAGTAAAAGGTTATGGAACAAGCGAATGTAAAGGTGTCGTTCTACCTCAAAAAGAGCGAGGCGGATGCCGATGGGATGTGTCCTGTAATGGCGAGGCTGAACATCGGCAAGTATTCTGAAGCTGCCTTTAGCGTGAAGCTCCGAGTGCGACAGTCAATGTGGAGTTCGGGGCGTGCTTCGGGCAAGAGTGTGAAGGCGAAGGAAATCAACAACCGACTGGATGGAATCCGTGCGATGGCGTTGGGAGTCTATGCGGAACTGTCGACTGTCCGTGACGGTGTGACTGCCGGGGATGTCAAAAGTCTGTTGCTGGGTATGGCGGGAGAACAGACAACGCTATTAAGCTACTTTCGCACGTTTATCGAGAACTTCGCAAAGCGCGTGGGTGTAAACCGGACCGAAGGCAGCCTGAGAAGCTATCGGAACGCCTACAACCATGTGGAAAGGTTCATGCAGAAAAAGTACAACTTGTCGGATATCCCGTTTTCGGCATTGACCCTCTCCTTCATACAGGATTACGACTCGCACCTGCGGGCGGATTGCCGTCTCTCTCCGGGAACGATTATCAACCTGACCGTGCAGTTGAAAATCATCGTCGGTGAAGCCGTGGCGGACGGCATCATCACCACCTACCCGTTTACCGGCTATGAACCCGTGCGCCCGAAACAGAAACGGAGGTATCTCACATCCGAGGAACTGCAACGGCTTATGACCATGCCTCTTCACAGACCGAACCTTTACCTCACACGGGATTTGTTCCTCTTCTCATGCTACACCGGCATCCCGTACAGTGATATGCGGCTTCTGTCGAAAGAGCATCTGTCACTTGCCGATGACGGCACATGGTGGATCAGAAGCTCGCGCCGGAAAACCGGAGTCGAGTTTGAAATCCCCCTGCTGGACCTGCCGTTACATATCATGGAGAAATACAGGGACACGGCACCGGACGGGAAACTGCTACCCATGTATTCCAACAGCACGATGAACCTTAACTTGAAACGTATCGCAAAACTCTGTGACATAGACTGTCCGCTGGTTTTTCATGCCGGCCGCCATACCTATGCGACCGAAATCACGCTCGGACATGGGGTTCCGCTTGAAACGGTCAGCAAGATGTTGGGACACGCTCGGATTGAGACGACCCAAATCTACGCCAAAGTGACTGACGACAAGATAAATGCCGACACCCGTGTGCTGAACGAGAGGATAGCGGAACGCTTCTCCGTGGTTATTTGACAAACGACTAAAACACTATAGGATGAAAAAGAAAAGTGAACATACAGACAATACCATCAGACATCGCAGTACATTCGCGATACTGTTCTATATCAACCGTACCAAAATGCGCAAAGATGGAACGTGTCAGTTATTGTGCAAGGTAAGCATTGATGCCGAATGGGAACAAATTGGCACGAAGGTATCCGTCAATCCCGACATCTGGAATCCGGAAAAAGGCCGTGCCAACGGACGCAGTGCGAATGCCGTGACGGTGAACCGCGCCATAGATGAACTGACGGAAGAGATTACAGGCCATTATAATAGGATAAAGAATAGTCTTGGTTTCATCACGGCAGAATTGGTAAAGAACGCCGTAATGGGTGTCGGCCAGAAACCGCTTACCTTGCTGGCTCTGTTCAGGGAACATAACGAGGATTTCAGCAAGCGGGTCGGATTGGACCGCATCAAGGAAACGCTTGATTCTTATTTGAGATCGTACAAGCACCTTTCTGCTTTCATCAAGGATAAGAAAGGCATGGAAGATGTCACGCTGCGTAGCCTCGACAAGAATTTCTATGATGATTTTGAACTGTTCCTTTGCAAGGACTGCCATATGATGCCCAAGACCGTGCATGAGCATCTGTACCGCCTGAAAAAGATGACCAAACTGGCAGTCAGCCAGGGAACGCTCCGCCGTGATCCGTACTGCCGTCTCCACCCTGCGTTGCCACGACGGAAGAGCCGCCACATGAAGCTGGAAGACCTCAAGAAACTTATGGAGACTCCCGTGGAGAAACCTCAACTGCAATTCGTGAGGGATATGTTTCTGTTTTCGACCTTTACCGGACTGGCTTACGCGGACTTGAAAAGGTTGAAGACAAGTGACATCACACAGTCCGAAGACGGCGCGTGGTGGATTCACATACGCCGTCAAAAGACAGACACGCTTTCATCCGTCCGCCTGTTGGATATTCCCTTACGAATCATTGAAAAATACCGGAACCAGCGACAAGGGGATAATGTGTTCAATGTTTACCGCCGTGGCTATTTTATCCTGCTGACGCGGGAACTGGGAAAGATGTACGGTTTCGATTTGACCTTCCACCAGGCCCGGCATAATTTCGGAACCCATGTCACACTCTCACTCGGAGTCCCGATAGAGACGGTTAGCCGCATGATGGGACACATGTCGATTTCAACCACGCAGCTTTATGCGCAGGTGACGGACAAAAAAGTGGATGAGGACATGAAAGCTTTGAGGGCAAGCAGTTTCAGTTGCATGACCGAACTTTGCGAAGAGGATTTCGCCACCCGAAAAGGCTGAAAAAGAATAGCTCGCACCTCGTGAAAATCAAGAACGGAGAAACGCATGTCGCTGAACAGGCTGTTTCTCCGTTTTGTCATGTCACACCCACCGCATATCTTCCCTGCACCGTTTGTAGGCATCTTCCAGTGTTTTCAGGATGTCAGATTCCTTGTAGAGGGCCTTGCCTTGTACGAGATAGTAAGGAACAACGCCAAGTGTGCGGTATTCCTGCAATGTACGCCTGCTGACCCTCAGGATTTTGGAGAGTTCCTCGTCCGTCAGGAAACGTTCTCCATGAAATGCGGACTTGGGAGTATCCTCCATCGCAGCAATCAACCGCTCCATATTGTTAAGCCCTTGAAACAGGACATCGACACGCGGGTCTTTCCGTTCTAAAAAATGATAGCTCATGATTCTCTTTTTAAGGGATGATAATTCGATTCCAATAACTTATGCACGTCTTCTGTCTTGAAGAATATCTTGTGCTTGATGCGTGAGAACGGCAAGATACCCTTGTCACGGTACACCTGGAGCGTCTTTTTTGATATGCGAAGTATCTCGCACACCTCCTGGTTGTCAAGCCACTTTTTCAAACCGAGGTCTTCCGCCGGACGGCACATTTTCGCCACCTTTTCCTCCAGTTTGCCGAAACGCACCCGGAGTTCATCAAATGTCTGTTTGTCTATACATACGATTTCCATATCCGTCATTTTTTGAGTTGAACATCCATTTGATTTTTCAGTTTCGGAGGCAGCACCTTCCCTTTCCGGTTGAGAAACTCCTCCACCTCGGAAGCCTTGTAGTAGGTCCGACCGTCAATCATGTAATAGGTGACATACTTTTTCTGGCGGTAACGTGCCAGCGTGCGTTTGGTGATGCCGAGTAACTGGCAAAGGTCATAGTTGTCCAGGAGCGTGTCGCCTTCCAGACACTCCTTCAGCTTGTTCATCCGTTCCAGGGTGCGGTCGATTCTGTCGAACCGTTCCATGATCTGCATGAACATCATTTGGGCACTTTCGCTGTTTATCTGTAGCATAATGTATTCTGTCTTTAGTGTAAATGATAGTTTTACTTACACCTTGTCGCGCAACAGGTTATACTACATATAGGGCTAATGGCGTACCAATGACCTTGTATTTCATGGAATGACACCGGCATTCCGTTGAAATACAGTAGAATAAAAATTTTCAGGATGAAAAATGGAGATGAATAGATCCTTGCAAAATGCAAGGTTTTTCGCAAAATGCAAGTTACATCTTGCGAGATTTGCGGTAGATAAGACGGCAGATACCGTTGGGGAAAGAGGTGGTTTTATGCAGTTCCCAGTGTTGTGGACGGAATGTATCCAGGACGGAAATCCCTTGTCCGGCAGAAATCGGCAACAAGTAAACGACAAGTTCGTCGATAAGATTATAGAGGAAAAGCCCGTGGAGCAGCTCCACCGATTCCGGTTCTACGATTTCGGCAAGGTAGGTGAATGAATCCCCTTTGCGGTCTTTTTCGGAAAGCAGATCAAGGATGGAATGGGGCAATATGAAGGCAGAGCAGCGTTCACGCCACAGGGGAAAGCCCTGCCTGTCGTTTCTTGTCCAGGACACGAGTGCTCCGGCAGTTTCCGGGAGGAAACCGTCCAATGTCATTGCCGTTACAACTTGAATCCTTGCCATAGCTTCCATTGTTTATTCGACCGGAAGCCGTAAAAAAGAAGCGTGCAATCCACGCTATCTCTAATGGAGGCTCTGGAATGCCCTTGAAAGGAATAGGTGAATGCACGCTATGCCAAAGCATAGCATAAGCAATCACGCAATAGTTCCTTCCAATGTTAATTTTCCAGATTCCCATTAGGACGCTTGCGGTCTTATGTCTATATATAAACAACGACTGCCTTTGAGACAGTACGCCGCCTTTTTCACTATTTAAGTACAAAAGTACACATATTCAGCGACATTTGCACTATTTTTAGTCGTTAAATTCATTTCAGTCCGTATTTCTTCATCTTCCTGTACAGTGTTGCCGGGTTGATGTTCAGCAACTCGGCTGTTTTTGTTTTGTTTCCTCTGCATGATTCTAAAGTGTGTATAATCAGTTGCTTTTCAGCCTCTACATCTTTTATCGGACGCAAAGGGATACCCAATTCCAAGGTGTTTAATGGTGAGGATTTTCGGATGTTCAAGTCGGTATCCGATATGAACTGGTCCTTTGAAATTAACACGGCACGACGCACTCGGTTCTGTAGCTCGCGTATGTTGCCGCTCCATGTGTGTGCAAGCAGCAGACGCTCTGCGCTGGTGCTGAATCCGGTGGTCTCCTTGAGCAGTTCATCTGAGAATTTCTGTCGGAAGAATTCTGCCAGAGGCAGTATGTCTTCCGGGCTGTCGGCAAGCGACGGCTGGTGTATCTCGAACTCGCACAGCCTGTGATAGAGGTCTTCCCGGAAGCGGCCGTCAGCGATTGCTTTTTCCATATCCTCGTTTGTGGCGGCGACAACACGCATATCTGCACGCCTCTCGTTATGGCTGCCTACCGGCATGTACACATTCTCCTGTAGAACCCTGAGCAGTGAGGATTGCGCATGGTATGGCAACGTGCCGACCTCATCAAGAAAAAGTGTGCCACCTCTGGCGGCATCAAAATATCCTTTTCTGTCGGAATCCGCTCCGGTAAAAGCTCCTTTCACATGACCGAAGAACATGGAGGCGACAAGTTCGGGCGGTATGGCACCGCAGTTCACCGCCACGAAAGGTTCATCCCGCCTGTGGCTGTTGAAGTGTATGGTGCGTGCTATTGACTCCTTGCCGGTACCGTTGGCGCCGAGTATAAGCACGGATATGTCGGTAGGCGCGACAAGCTCCGCCAGATGCATGGCTTCACAGGCTTTCCGGCTTGTCCGTCTGAAAAGATTCTCGACGGAGTGCTGTATGGTCGCGACAGGATGTGCGAGTTCCTTGACAAGCTCGAACAGCCGCTCCCGGTGCACCGGCTTGGGAAGATAGTCTTTGGCTCCCATCTTTATCGCCCTCACCGCATCCTGGTACGAGGCATAGTCGGTCATTATAACAACGGGGATGCCGGGGTGTTCCTTACGCAACCATTCCAGCAGTGACAGGCCGTCACCTTCGGGCAGCCGCACATCGGAGAGTATCAGGTCGAAATCTGTCCGCCGTATGTATCTGCGGGCGACCACGGCGTCCATCGCCGTGGTCACCTCGTACCCCTCTCGCGTGAGCCAGTCCTTCTGCAACTGCGACAGGGTCACGTTGTCCTCAACTATCAGTATCCTGCTCTTCATATGTCTTCATTTCCTCTTTTATATCTTTCATGAGATTTTCCATGGCGGTCAGCACATCCGCGGCAGACCGCTCCATCTCAGGTGCAGTGGTATTCCTGTCCTTCACGGTATTCCACAAGGGACACAGGGCCGATGACAGCCCGAGCATATCCCATACGGGTTTTATACGGTGGATGATTGCCGCGATTGCTTTGCGGTTACCATCATCGGCAGCTTTTTTCAGATTGCCCATATCCTTTGCTGTAGAATCCGCAAGGCTCTGAAGGATGACCATGCTGTCAGTGGTGCCGGCAGTCAATCTTGAGAAATCAACCCGGCTTGATTCTGAGTGTCCGAATTGTTTCATTATCATGAAGATGCGTTCCAGCAGTTCCTGCATGGAGAACGGTTTGAATATGCAACCGGAGAAACCGCTTTTTATCAACGGTTTGCTCTCATCGTCATCCCTTGCGGTCATAGCCACAACCGGGATTGTCCTTGAATTGCCGATGTTGGATTTCCTCAACAGTTCAAGCAGGGCGAATCCGCTTGTTCCGGGCATGTTTATGTCCGTGAGCAGTATGTCGTGGTCCCGTTCCCGCATCGCTTTCACCACATCCTGGGCGGTGGCGCACACGGTGCAGGACACGGAGTTGCGTTCAAGCATCTCGCATACTATCCCTCGCTGCAACGGGTCGTCATCTATGACAATGACGTTGCGTGGCAACCGCAGGGAGCCTGAACACTGCATGCCCCGGTCTTCCGACACCTCCGATTCATCAGCAGACAGAAGCGGAATACATACGTGAAAAACCGTTCCCTTCCCTATATCACTCCTCACCTCAATCGTGCCTCCGAGCAACGACACTAGCCCTTTGGTGATTGATAGCCCGAGCCCGAAACCCTTGACATCCCCGGTGTCGTCTGCTCGTTCAAACGGCAGAAAGATACGTTCCATAGTTTCTTCAGACATCCCGCAGCCGGTGTCGCTGAAATCCATTCTCAATATTCCGTCTGAATATGAGGCCGAGAAACCGACCGTGCCGGATTGGGTGAACTTGACAGCGTTGGATAGTATGTTGTCCGCTATCTGCTCCAGGCGATCCTCGTCACCACACACTGCCACATCCGTGCCCTTGAAGTCATGGACGAACAACAGCCCCTTGTTATTTATGACCTGTGCGGCACCCAATGCTATTCTGTCAAGCAGGGTATTGAGCCGGAACGGGATGTTGTTGGGCGTTTCCTTCGCTTCGTTCAGACGGTAGACATCCAGCAGATTGTTAAGCAGGTGCACTACATGCCTGCACAGTATGCGAGCGTTGTTGAGATACCCGTCCCGTTTCTTCTTGTTGCGTGTGTCCATGGCAAGCTCTGCACTGCCGCTTATTACGTTCAGCGGTCCGCGTATATCATGCGATATTGTGAGTATTATTTTCTTACGCATTTCCAATAATGCGTTGTTTTGACGAATACTCTCTTCGAGTGTGCGTTTGATGTGTTCACGATTTGATATATCGCGATGTATAATACTGTATGATATAAGAAGCATCAGGAGTACAAAAGCGGTGAGTACACCTATATCACGATATGATTCCTCACGAGTTGTGGTTATTTCCTGTTCGCGCAGAGCAAGACTATCCTGAGCTTTACTGTCAAGATAGTTTATCAAGTCTTGCATTTTTACATTCAGATGGTAGTTCTGGCGTGCCAAACTATCGGCATGGGCTTTCAATCGTTCATTTTGAGCCCTGCGTTCAGCAATTAGTTTCCGATTGAAACTATATAGCATTGTTGTGGTGGCTGTAGGTTTCGATTGTTCTTTCTTGCCAAATATGCCAAGAACCCCCTTGCGTTTGGCTTTCTGCGGCTCCTCATGCGTGCTTTGGCGTACGATTACTGGAAGTGTGTTCGCCATTTCGTCTCCGAGAGCCTTCTGTTGCTTATAGATATCTGCAAGATCACAGAGTTTGTTCTCCTTGTGTTTAAGTAACACACGAAGACTGTCGATATCACGGGCTTCAGAAACAAATATCCTCCTTAATCCACACAATGTGCTGTCGATGTGTATCCGTTGCATATGGTATCTCTCCCGATCTTCATCAGACCATTCTATAGATGTTTCCCCCATCAGTGAAAGTGTTGAGAGGTGCATATTCAATTCATTGATTTCGCGGCGCAGTTCGGTAGCCGAACGATTCTTGTCATCCATAAGAGCCAACGTATTTTCTTCGTTGTAATATGCATAACCTATTGCAACGGTTAAAATGACAATCAGAATATAACCTGACAATATTGGGATGCGAGAGGGGATCATTTCTTAGATTGGATTTTATAATATTCTTCTTTCTAAACAATATATCTCAAGCCATATACGACACTATTATAAATAATCATATTATTATGTGGCTATAGGTATAAAATAAGGAAAGGCAATAACTGCATCACCTTTCCTTGTTTCATTTAGGATATCTTTAAAGTTTAGAATGAATTTAACAAGTCATTGATTTCCCTAACAGATTCGGCAGTTGATTGTTGGTTTTTGCAGAGTCCTTCCGGAGTAAATTTAGTCAATGCTTTGTTGAGTTTTTCCAACTTTTTTGTTTCGTTTTTAGATGTGAACTCCTTTCTTAGCATATTTATTTTCTCACAGTTTTGAAGTCCTTCCATTAGCCGCTCAAATCGAATACTACTTCGAGGCCCCGGATAAATACTGTAAGTATCTCCGGCTGCAAATAAGCGGAAACGCGAATCCCGTAAAGGATCTGCGGTCCAGGCATTGATTGACCAACGAGAGTATCCATCATATCCACCAGCGACAGCGTGCAATACAGTCCATGCAGCTTCTGCCGGATCTGAGAATGTAAAAATATTAGGAAAAGCTTCAGAACAGCAGGTATACACACAACTGATTTGTCCATTTTTCCTACGTTCTGCGATTACATCTTCTGGGTAACGTTGTCCATACGGAATGCTTAGATAGTAAAGATCTGACAGGATTTCGGGGTGATAGCCACCTGCTAATGAGATTTTGAATTCCGGATCAGCATTCTTAATTACTTTAATAGCCTCACGCATATCTTCCATCGGGCGTTCATCCATAGAGATGGCAGTTTTTTCAAACCAGCCTTTATGACGTAGATGTTGAGAAAAATCCTTTAGAAAAGTTTCCCAATATTCTGTATACGCAGAATCGCCCGGTTCAGCTTCGACAAACTGCATTCTATTGGTCGCCTCATCATAATAGTCGAAGCGCAATGACCATGGAATCATGGTATAACAGTTAATCATTTCATCAATACCCACCTTGTCCATCATAAATGTCACCCATTTGTCAAAGACGGCATAATCATAACTCCATGAACCGTCAATTCGCTTGATACGGGTAATCATACTGTCAAAGTGGTCCTCTGTTTGTCCATTCCATGGTTTGTGCATGATACTGGTGGTAATGGCCCGTTGTCCGACATCTGCAAGCATTTTCATGATAGGATATAACAGGTCAAAGTGTTCTTGACTCCATAAAGGGACTTGATAGTATCGAGCAACGGCATAGGGATTTTGCCATAAGTCCAAATGTAAAGCCCAGTTTTTGGGATTGGGGAGTGTACGCTTCAAAACATTGACCTCAAGGTGTAGTTTCATCGGTTTGAAATTCGCGCCGGAAACGGTCATGACGCCCTTATACTTGCCGGAGTTTACATTAGAGGGAACATGTATTTTTATCCATATCGGTTGTGTATGGCAAGCTGATATGTCACGAACGTTTATTATGTCCAATACATCAGCGACCAATAATGAATCCCATTCCGCCTTGTTTTCTCTATGTCCGCATCCTCCATTGCCATCTTTGTTCAGCTCATCCGTCATGACATAACGGACAAAATGGGTGCTTATATCTGATGCCGGTATAACAGATGCCCCATTCCTTAAATCACTTACTGAAACGGTGACATTGTCTAAATTCCGGTTAGTCCAAAGTACAGCCTGGGCATGAATGCGTTCTCCTTTCCATGCCATCAGGCCTAATTGCGCCTTTTTCTTTATATCCGGGATATTAAACTTGTTATAACGGATATCTGTACTGCCCCAACTCAGTTGAACGGGGGCGGACATCTTATTATTCCATGTTTCCTTACTGTCATGAGGTTTTGTGTCAACCAATTCTTCATAGTCGGTCAATGCAGACGGCATTTCGTGCTGTGCAAAAGCATTGGCAGTAATAAACAATAGAGCGATTAGAAATACTACTTGCTTCATCGTCTAATTTGCTGTAAAATTATCGTTTGTAGTTATATACTTTCAGGTTTTTAATCTTTGATTTGAAGTTTCCGCTGTTTTTGAGAGGGAACACCAGTGTGCGCAGATAGTTGTTTTGCGCCTCTGTGGATTCATTGAGAAAACGTTTTTCGATAACCATATTCTCAATCAGCCGGTCATTAATATAAAGTGCTGTAGATACGTTATCGCCTGTAATCTTTACTGATATTTTCTCTCCTTTGTATGGACGGAAATTAAAGGTATTCAAATATCCATCACGGGAAAAGCCAAACATTCCTTTTATAGGATCAGACAGATAGAATGTGGCATTTTGAGACTTGAACAGTTCCGTACCTGCATCTTCGGCATCCGCTTCCATATCGAATGTGACAGTATAATCGTAACCAATTTCAGCATATGGCAACTTCGATTTTGGATTGAGGACAGGAAGTTCATAGACGAGTGCCTTTCCACGACCGATTCGTCCCAACTGGTTCACACCGGGTGCTTCACTTAAATCTTTTCGGTTCATCTCAAAATCGTCATACGAAGCGGATGGATTGGTGTTCCACGTCTTCACGGCGATTGTCTGCAACGCAGGAAAAATGCGGTGATGAATATCTTTGACAGAGACGCCATTTCCAACGATATCATTCCATTCACCAAACATACCACCAAGCACAGACGAATCTTTTTCATCAAATGTCGCATCAGCCACCTTTGCGGGAGTCCACTGTGTATATAGATGCTTGATGTTCAAATAATCCTGGTAATAACCGGCAAGCGGAACAATGTAAATCCATCCATCTGGAATACTAATAAGTTTGTATCCTTGTTTTACCATGTCTTCCGGATTGGCGTAATGATTACTCCAGGCATACATGGTTACATTGTCAGATTTTACGGGAGTGTCTCCGGCAGCATGTGTAAGTGCCCCCCAGATATATGGCTTTTTACCGAAACTCTCTACATATTTAATATAATGGTCGGTGAAGGCTCTGAACTGCTCTACTACCTCTTTCTTCTTATTGGAGTATTCGTCTGTTCCAATATGCACTTTTTCTCCCATGAACACAGGGTCGTCACCCTCAAGGTATTCTTTGAAAAGTGCATCAACAAACGGATAGACTTCCGGATTTGACAAATCCAGATGGTCCATTCCATACTCTTTGCTTCCCAGGCTTGGACGGTAATGGCTGAATGCGAGCGAATGGGCAGGAACGTCAATCTCCGGAATAATTTCAACAAACCGACTTGACGCTTCCCGTTGGAAGTCCTTGAATTCGTCTTTCGTATAGTAACCATCACGGGCGGTCAGACCGGGATATGTGTCACATTCAAGCCGGAAAGCAGCGTATGTACGGTTCCAGTCATTGTTGAAATACTGGGGAAAGCCATTGTTGTTAAGGACTATGTGCAGGAAATTCATTTTATAGTAAGACATTATCCTGGCAAGATCCTGCAAATAAGCCATGGGGATGAATTTACGCCCGCAATCAATCAGGAAACCGCGTGTACCGTAGCCGGGCCAGTCGCGGATAACACCTTCAGGCAATTTCCGTCCTTCGTTCTTTTCACTCATTTGAAGCAAAGTACGTGTAGCCCAATAAACGCCAATGGGTTCAGGAGCGGAAATTTTGACATATTTGTCAATATCTACGGCATATCCCTCACGTCCCAATTTCTTGTCTTTTTTTGTTGTCAAGAAAAAGTCTCCAGCCTGCGGTTTCCCCTCAATAACAGTCGGCTGGATTCCAAACATGAGTCTGTAATCTTCTGCAAATTGATTGGCGATTTCTTGCAACTTCGGGGTGTCGTACACTACTTTTAATGCCTCGCCAGGAACAAAAAAACCTGTCCCCCCGTTCCATTCCTGTAGTTCAGGAACAACAAACGGCTTAGGGTTTTGTGCGTTAGCACCCATGTCCAAAAGGCAGACAAAAACCAAGAAGAATGTGATTCTTCTGTACCAATTCTGGATTTTCTTTTTTTCTTCCATCTTGTCAGATAATTATGTTATGATTAGTTTATTATTATTTCATCGGTAAACAACCATGCCCCCGGCCTTTCGTTTTTTGTGGCATGAATACGGACATATCGCGCATCTGCATCACATACAACTGAATATAGTTTAAACAGCAGTTTTGGATATTCGTCTGATATATCACCCCAGACTTTTCCGACCTGTTTATAGTTTATTCCATCAACAGACAGAAAGATTTCCAATTTCTTTGGAACATGCACCCAAGCTCCTTCCGAGTGCATGAAAGTAGCTCCTACATATTTGATTGGTTGGGTCTTGCCGAGATCGATGGTTACATCTAAATCGGCCATTGTACCCTGCCATTTCATATCGCGATAAGTCCATCCGCCCAATATACCGTCTGTCAGAGTCTTATCTCCGGTTCCTGGCCATTGGGTGCTATACGGAATGTTATAAACTACTTTACACCCTCTGCCAAGATGCGTTATGGGGGCAAGACTTTCCTTTCTTTCGCCAAATTCATCTGAAAGGTCAAAAGTGGTATATCCCATTTTATTAAACCTATTACAGAGGTTGAGAGCCCTGACCTGAAAATCATCGTAGTTTTTATTTTCAGGTTTGCTCCAGGCTGTTTCTGCTATTGCAAACGCTCTTGGGTAATACATATATTCCGCATGGTCATCTTCAGTAATGTATTCAGCCCAAAGGTTTCCTTGTATGCCAATTAGATGCTCGGCTTCTGCCGGGGTTATCGTACTCTCCAAAGGCTCGTATGAATATACGGTTTTCAGAGGAGTGTATCCCCCGATAGATACCGGTTCTTTGAAGGGGGCATCTTGGCAATAGTCTATGTAGTAATATTCCACGGGACACATAATGACATCATGACCCGCTTTCATCGCTTTTATGCCGCCTTGCGTCCCGCGCCAGGACATGACAGTGGCGTTCGGGGCCAATCCGCCCTGTAATATTTCATCAAAACCGATAATCTTCCTTCCTTTCGCATTGACAAACTTCTCTATGCGGTGTATGAAGTAGCTTTGTAGTTCATCTACATCAGCAAGGCCTTCTTCCTGCATTCTCTTTTGACAGTCGGGGCAGTTTTTCCAACCGGACTTGACAGCTTCATCTCCGCCGATATGAATATATTCTGACGGGAAAAGCTCCATGACCTCGGTAAGCACATTTTCTATAAACTGAAATGTTTCCTCTTTCCCGATGCAATAATCCGAGTTGACATAGGCTTTCCCGCTGCATGAAAGTTCCGGGTAGGCAGCCAAAACCTCCTCGCTATGCCCCGGCATTTCTATATCTGGTATAACTGTTATATGCCTTGAACTTGCATACTCCAAGATCTCGGCAATGTCATCTTTTGTGTAATACCCGCCGTAGGCAGACGGCGTCGTGCGTTCACAATAGCGCATTCCTGCCTGATTCCATTCCATCCACTTCTTTTCCGGTCTCCATGCCGCAAATTCCGTTAACCGTGGGTAACGGTCTATCTCAATACGCCAACCTGCTCCATTGGTAAGATGCAGGTGCATCTTATTCATCTTGAGCAGAGCCATGGCATCCATTTGTTTCATCAGGAACTCTTTGGAACGGAAATGGCGGGAAACATCAAAATGAAGCCCCCTGTACGGGAATCTGGGACTATCGGACACAAAACAGCATTGCAGCTGTCGGTTTGTACCATTTCCTGTCATCTGCATCAAGCTCTGAATAGCATAGAATGCACCTGCTTCACCTGATGCTTTTATTATAATCCGATTGGGACGAATTTCCAGTTTATAAGATTCATTGTTCGTAATGGATTTGTCATTAAGAACAATGTCAAAGTCTGCCGCTTTGCGGTCTGTTACGGCAGACAGCCCCAAAGGGAGAGAATGCAGATATTCCACGAACCGGGCAGTTGATTGTCCTTTCACATGAAAAGAAACATTCTCAGGCATTACAAAACAGCCTTCCCTCATATACACCTTATCGGGGTATGGGATGATACTGTGCGGTGTAGCCGCATTGTATTCCCTCTGGTTTACAGTGGCTGACAATACAGGTACTGTAAAAATGGCAAGTGCTAAAATGAATAATTTTATCCTGTTCATAAGATTCAGCGTTTCGGTTGTTTATTCGGATATGCACTATACACCGGTATAAATTCAAAGATTTCGATGTTGCCATCTATCTTTATCCATGCAGCATCCGACAATGGTGCGATGGAAATATATGAAGATTCAACCTTATTTTGGCTGATTAACTTGCCTTTAGAATCGTATTGGCTGCAATGCACTGGTCTGTTTAGTTCATTTGTCAATAGAACATACTCTTTCACAAGACTATCCACTTTGAATGCAAGCGTTCCATCAAGAGAGAAAGCCGTGTTGAGGTTTCGATCAAAAGCTTCTGTTATTGCATCATCGGGCTGTCCGTTGAACTCAACCTTAACATCCTCCGGCATGATACGGTTTACAGCAAACGAACGTATGGCGACGAAATTAGTGCGATTGGAATCCAACCTTCTTAATCGTACAAATCTTGCCGAGACCGGTGTCTCATTCCATCTGATTTCTCGCTGTTTACGTAAAGTGTCAGTCAAAGCATACCAAGTATTCTTATCTTCGGAATATTCCAATATGGCGTCTTCAAAGTAGTCATTATCGGCACGGTTGCGTCCTTGTAGAATGAAAATATCTTTAATTTGCCGTTTCGTCCTCAGGTCGACACCAATCCAGTCACCGTTACCTTGTTCCACTCCCGAAGAATAGAATGTAGTGGTGTCATTGTCAAGCATCAATAATGACTGCCGTGTATTGACACTGTTGAACGACCCGATTCCCTTATAATCCATAGGTACTTCCCCGGTCACTTTTTGCAGGAACTCATGTCCCATATCCTCCATTGCATTCTCATAAAACGGTTGGAGTTTCAACGTTCCGGATTTATGAGATTCGTAGCTGTTACGTTCTTCAGCGTCCATCAGGTTGGCAACATAATGATTCCAGAATGTAGAATCCTCCATTCCCGAACGATATTTCCTGACAAGCTCGATGGTCTGTTTGCCGCGAGTGCCAAGTTTCCCGAATTCAACAAGCCACGGGCGCAATTCACCAAGCAATGCTTTATTGGAACATTTCTCCATCTCTTGGGGAACACGTTCTATTTCATCGAACTCTTGTAATAATTTCTCGACTACAGAATCGGACCAGTCTGCAATCCGGAATGTGTTTGTTTCCCATGATTCATCTCGCCGATATCGTGTTTCAGTGTCACATGAATGAATGGCGAATTTCCGATAGGCAGCTGCCGCTCCAGGAATCAGTTCTTGCAATCCACGCTCCCAATTGTCGAGAGGATTATAGGCCGCAGGATTCCATGTATAATCCGCAACTCCGTACAACGCCAACTTTGATGCCTCGCCATGCTCCATGGGATTGCTGGCTATTCCACATAGTTCATTGGCTGTAAGTGAGGTGTCAAGACCATATACCGGACCTTGTAGAAGAAGATGCTGTGCATAATCCGTTACCGGAAAATTCCACCAGAAAAAAGCCGGACGTTTGATGCGTGAATTTACAAAATCCAATGTCTCACGCGTAAGGTCGCTACAAATGGTTTTACCGGTCCAAAGAAACCGCATATTGGAATCTGTAGAGGAACCATATATAGCCAATGTCCCCTTCGGTGACGGGTCTGACCATAGTTCGGTATAATCACTGGGGCAGACAATAAGCGGTGCTACTCCCGGTTTCACATTTACAAAATCTTGAGTCAAGCGATTGAGCAAACCTGTCTGCTTTTCAGGATGGGCTCCTTCTCCCCAAACGTCATCAAAGAAAACAGCGAAATGCCGCACTCCGAGGTCATACATGCTGTTGAATTTATCCAACAGTAGCCGATAGTCTTCTTCATTCCATTTAATATCCTCACCGGGATGTATTGCCCAGACAAAGTCCACATAATTTTGTTCACATGCTTTTACCAGTTCCTTAATGTCATTCGCTTCTTTTTTAGGATAAGGATCGCGCCAATGGGGTACACGATGGTACGGGTCATCTTTAGGCGCATACAGATAAATATTCATTTTGAACTTCCCATAGAAGTCTATTAAAGAGAGACGCACCTTGTGTGACCAAGGGGTTCCATAAAATCCTTCCACGACTCCACGATGCGGCAATTCCGGATAGTCATTAATTTCACAATAGGGCAATTTCTTGTCCTTTGCCACCGGACTTTCCATGAGTTGCTTCAAGGTTTGTATTCCATAAAATGCACCTCGCTCATCGTATCCGGTGATATTGATTCCCTTTTTGCCAATATGAAGTACATAAGCCCCGGAAACAGCTTTCACTCCTTCTTTAGCCGATATCCTTTCGCCAAAATCAACGGTCAGTTTCACCCCTTCCATATTAGAAGCGATGAAATCCATATTGTTGGAGAATTTACCCTTCTTATCCCGTAAGCATATTCCACCGGAAAGGTCCAGTTGTTTATTCTCGTTCCATGAACATTGTTGTGGCATAGGATTTATAATAATGCCTTGATGGTTTACTTTTTTCCCGGGAACAGGCAAAACGATTTGCAGCTCGCCTTTTTGCGAGCTTAAGTCAAAATCTTGAGCCATTAACGGGACAAATGCAAATGCACCGATAATCCCTGTCAGCACGGATTTAAATATGAACTTCATTGCCGGTTATCTGTTAGGGATTATTTCATATATTTCTGCTGTGCCCTCAATATTTATTTTGTCTGCACCGTTGTCCGGCAACTTTATCGTGGAGAACGGTTCTGCAAGCGTGATTTCGCTGAGTATCTCTCCCTTTGCATCAAAAATCTTACATATCAGCGGGGTTGTCGGTTCACTCATCAGAATGGTATAACTTTTCGTGCCGGTCGGGACACTGAAAGAAACCGGATTGTCGATAACGCATGATGTCCCTAAATTCCGGTCAAACATATACAAGGCTTTATCCATGTCGCCTGCAGTAAGATTGAAATCCAGACTTTCAGGACGGATCGGATTTACATCGAATGAGCGGACAGATGCATAATTCTTGCGTTTTGAATCAAGCCGTCTCAGACGTACATACCGTGCTTTTACCGGTTCACCCTCCCAATGGATTATATATTGTTTTTTCAGATCGCCTAACAGTGTGTTCCAGTCTTTGCCATTGTCTGACCACTCCAATACTGCGTGGTCAAAGTAATCCACATCGTCCACCGAATTGCGTCCCTGAAGGATTGAGATTTCAGAAACATCACGACGGCTCCTCAAATCAACTCCTATCCAATCACCTGCGCTTTGCGCCATGGCAGATGTATAATAAGTCGTTGTGTCGTTATCAAGCATCAGTTTCGTCAAAACAGTGCCGGAATTGTTGAACGAACTGATACCTTTGTAATCTTTCGGTGTTTCATTCAATAAATTCTTGAGGAACTCATGGGCCATATCGTCCATCATATTTTCATAGAACGGCTGAAGCTTCATTGTCCCGGATTTATGTGCGTTATAATTCTGCCGCTCCTCCTTGCTCATCAGATTCTGCACATATTTTTCCCAAAACAGGGCGTTGTCATGACCGGTGCGATATATCCGAGCCAATTCAATCGCTTTCTTTCCTCTTGTGCCGAGTTTCCCGAATTCCACGAGCCATGGACGCAGCTCATTCAATAGCGGCTTATTCGTATAGCTGTTTTCCAACACCGTAGGGATATTTTCAATTTTCCCGAATTCTTTTTCAAGAGTTTCGGCATCTTCATCTGTCCATTCAGTCAATCTGAAAGTTTTTGTTTCCCAGCTCTCGTCACGTCGGTATCCTGTTTCCGTGTCGCATGAATGAATGGCAAATGTCCGATAGGCATCTGTGGCTTCCGGAATCAGTTCTCCTAATCCGCGTTCCCAATTGTCTATCGGATTATAGGCAGCCATGTTCCAAGTATAATCGGCAACTCCATATAATGCAAGTTTAGAGGCCTCACCATGCTCCATGGGATTACTTACGACACCAGACACTTCTTTTGCCAATGATGTGTCAAGCCCATAGACTGGACCCTGCAACAAATAATTGCGCGCATAATCCGTTACCGGGTAATTCCACCAATAAAAAGCCGGGCGGCGTATACGAGAATTGACAAAATCTAATGTTTCTTTTGTCAAATCACTGCATACTACGTCTCCCGTCCAAAAAACTTTTACATCCGGTTGCAATGTCTGTCCGTAAATGACAAGACTCCCTTGTGGAGTGGGATTTGCCCAAAGTTTCGAGTAGTCGGTAGGACATACCGTCAATGGGCTGACGTCTCCCTTTATTTTTACAAAATCATTGGTCAGCCGGTTCAGCAATTCCGTCTGTTTGAGAGGGTTCGTGCCTTCTCCGGATATATCGTCAAAGAAAATAGCAAAGTGTCTCACTCCGAGGTCATACATCCAATTGAACTTATTCTTTAGATTTGTGTAATCTTCCTCATTCCATTTGATGTCCTGTCCGGGATGAATCGCCCAAACGAAATCAACATAATTACGTCGGCAGGCGTCTATCAATTCTCTGATGTTGCCGGCCTCTTTCTCGGGATAAGGCAGACGCCAGTTCGGGCAACTGTGGTATGGATCGTCTTTGGGCCCATAGAGGTATGAGTTCATCTTAAACCTACCATAGAAATCAATCAGCGAAAGACGGACCTCATGCGACCAGGGATTGCCATAAAATCCCTCCACAACTCCACGGTTGGGCAGATCCGGGTAATCGTAAACCTCACCATATGGCAGAAGCCCGTTCTTTGCCATTGGGTTTTGTAACAGCTGTCTTAAAGTCTGAATGCCATAGAATGCACCTCTTTCATCATAACCGATAATGGATATGCCTTTTTTGTCAATACATATGATATAAGCTCCAGAAATGGCTTTTACGCCCTTTTTAATGGCCTCTTTTTCCCCGAAACCAATACTGAGGTTCACGCCCTTTTTATTGATGGATATGAAATCCAAGTCTTTGACAAATACTTCATATCTGCCTTTCAATGCCACGCCATTGGATATATCCAACAATTTACCGCTGTCGAGAGTGACTTTATGCGGGACCGGGTTGATTACCCAATCGACATTGGTTCTCTTTTCGCCGGGTACTTTTGATACGCTCTGGATTTCAGAACGTTGTGAAGAAAGATCAAAGTCAGCCTCTTGAGCCGTCAGGTTATTGCACATCAAAGTGCACATTACTCCTAATGGGAGTGCTTTTATAATGCTTATTTTCATTTGATTTGGGTATTTACGCAACGTTTAACAGCAACAAAGTTAGGCGTTTACAACGAGACATACATAATTCTAAGCTCTCAAAATCTATCTTTCGGTTTCTTTTTTGTCCTGCGACAAAATTTTGAAGCTGAACTCATTATGGTAAGACAGGTTTGCGAAATAATATAAAGGCTATTTTGATAAATTTGCATAAATTGAATATGTCGTTTTCTTCATTTTCTTGTGTGGGTAATGTTTTAATGGTAACTTTGCGCTATAGCAATAACATTCACATGAAAAATATAAGAGACAAAATGAATTTGTTATGCCCTATATCTGAAAATACGATACAGGTATTGGAGAAGTATGTTACCTTCATGCACTTTCCTAAGAAATACCGATTGATCGAGGCCAATAAATACAACGGTTATGCTTATTTCATGGAAAAAGGTAAAACGCGTGCCTTTTGGGTTGTGGGAAATAATGAGATTACGACATCATTTGCAGATGCAGGTGGAATAGTCTTCAGCATGGATGAATTATATTATGGAAAAGATAGTGAAGAATTTGTCGAAACCTTAGAAGAGGCCGATGCATACCGAATTTCCATAGCAGATTTGAACCATTTGTTTAATTCTAATATGGAATTATGTAATTGGGGAAGGATTATCCATCAAAATGAATACCGACGGATACACCGTAGCCATAAAGAACGATTGACTCTTCCCGTATTAGACAGATACAAGGAATTTGAAAAACAATTCCCGGGAATAAGCAACACAGTAAATTTGGGACATATTGCATCTTATTTAGGGACAACACTTCCAACACTAAGCAGAGTTCGTGCTATCATAGCCAAAACTCAACTTTGAGAGCCATGATTATTTCTGTAATAAAAAGGATTTTCGTCAGGCGGCTTTTATGACATAGTCTATTTTTAGATTATAATCGGATTCACTTTCATCGTCTCCAAATTCAGAAACAATCCATGATGTTCAATTATCCCGTTACGGAACATCTTCCAAAGGATATTGCAACCGAGTTGCGCCAACGTGGAGTTGATGAACAAGTCCTGCTTTTCCAATGCCTCCGCCAAGGAGCAGCTCGGTCCTGAATCCGTCTCCTTCACTCTTGCGTATTTCACAAACCGGGTAATGACCTTCAACGAATCGACAGTCTTGTACAACTCGGAAGCGGGCTGCTTTATTTTCTTGGGTATGGTTCCCAGCACAACCTGCCCCATACTTTGTGTGTTCCCGAAATCCATCCAGTAAAGCGGTGTCTCGTAATCATGGAAATTCGAAGCCGGTACTGCTTTCAGCACGTTCCACAAGTCAAGCCGTGATTTGATGTTATCGGTACAGGTGATGGTGATGTTCGCCATATTGTCCCGCCTGGCATTTTTCAATGCGGTCGGAAAGATCTCCGGCACCGCCCTCCAGTCGTTACCGAAAAAATTGTTCACACGGGTAACCAAGCATTGCGCCTTGTTCAGCCCCAGGTCGGAACAGCCGAAAAGCTGACGGCCGATGTTGGCATCCGTAACGATGTCAGGGTCGTAGAGCGTGACGAACAGTCCCGGATGTCCGAGTGCCCGCAATGTTACGTCCAGCCGTGCCAGGCAGGTCAGTACCTGCGAGCCGGTTCCTCCCGCGCCGATCAGATTCACCGTGACTGGGTGTTGCGGGTTCAGCAGATAGTTGTCTATGTAGTGTACTCTTTTCATTTCAATATGTCTTTCAGTTTCAAATTATTCAAAGGTTTCAGTTCATCGAGGTTGAAAGGCTTGTCCTTTGCCGCTTTCGTTACCAGTACCAGGTTGGATCTGGTCGGGTTACCCCCTCCGCCCAGGTGCGAGAACTCCGTCAGCCAGAACTTCTTCTCCCAATACTCCAGCAGGTTTTTGTAGGTCAAATCTCTCGGCTTGTCTATTTTAGCGGAACCCAGACAGACGTTCGCCCCTGTCACATTGAAGAACGGTGCGGCATAAAGATCCGTCTTTTCCGTCAGCTTCTTGTCCTTGTAAGCATATATACTCAACGAACTGCCACCTGCCACGTAAATGACTCCCGGCAGGTTGTATTTCGCATTCTCAATTTGAAGGGATTCCTTGAAAAACATCATCCGTTTCTGTGGGGGATTGTACCAGATATACCTCTCACTGCCCTTGCGCGGGTCGCACCATAGCATATTGGGCGGAATCCTGCCGTATGGCGTGGTGCTGTGGCTTTCGGAATAACCGCGCACCAGTTCATTCATGAAATCCACCGTGACGGGCCGGCCTTCTCCCATCATTCCGTTATCGTCTATATCCCTTATCTCAACAAAATAGTTGTTGTCAGAGGCATAAGAGTTGTCCTTCTCGCCTGAATAGGCAATCAACGCCGCCCTCGGATGGAGCAGCGTCCTCAATTTCTGGGTAAGTTCATTCGTTTCCAACATAATTCAACTGATTAAAGATATGAATTCGTCCGCCCACCGGAAGAACCGTTCCGGGTAATCGTCCATGCTGAACAGTTCTTCGGTATCGGGCGACAGGTCGCGGACAGTCACCGGAGTGATGTCGTAGGTCTCCCTGCTGTAGGAATTGTAATAGTCGAGGAGATAGTCGGATACGATATCATTGATGTCATACACGACCCTTATCTGCTGTTGCAGGTACATCGGGTGGAAGTCCGGATTCTCCGAGTAATAGGCGTCATAAGCGTATTGCATGATACCCATTTCGGGTGTCAGGAACGGGAGGCCCTGTTTCATCGCATCGACCAAAGACTGCTCAAAACCGTTTTGTGGCATATACGACTCAAGTGCTTTCGGTAAATCGCTGTAATACGATTTCGATTCCACCCTTTTGAGCAACCTGCTGATTTTCCCGTCCCTATAGGAATCCAGTAATTTCATCCGTTCTTTTCCTTCCGATGAATCGCAGTCCTCACACTCCGAAAGCATCTCAAACATGAAGTCCGATTCTTCGTAATCCACGAATGTATCAATGCCGTTGGCTTCCATCAGATTGTGGAGAAACGTGACGGCGATTCTCCTCAAGACAGGGTTGAGCGATTCCAGAAACTTCACCGGAAAGTAATACAGCGTGAAACTTCCCCATTTGTGGTATTTCCACAGCTGGAAGAAAAGCCTGCCGGCTTCCTGCTCGATATTGACATGCAGTTCGTCCCCGACAAGTGTGTTCATCTCGTCATATAGCCTGGCGATACCTTCCCCGATGCTTTTCCCGGGTGTATGGACCGCCTCCTTCTGCAACAGCAGGGCATACCTGAAAAACGAATCACGCAGGAATTCGTAGTTGTCCTGCGTAATCACGTTTATTCCATTGCATTCGCAGCCGTCGTAATACTCCACGACAAGGCTATTCTGCGCCAACGGTACCAATGGCGTGCTCAGAAAAGAATTACGGCCCCGCTTGGAGCCGCAATCCGTTCTTCCCTGTTCACGCCGTACCGTAGATTCCTCCGCGTCTGGCCGATGATGAGCCTTGCCAGCTGCTGTGACTGTTGCTCGTCCAATGGTACACATGGTTTCTTTTTCTTAGGGTCTCTGTTCTTGCTTTTCTTTTTCATGCTTCCTATCCTTTAGTCCCGATGGTGGTCTTGAACTCGTATACGGCTTTGTCGTCCTTGATGACGGGTCCGTGTACCGTTGCCGTTGTCAGCTCCGGATAGAAGTTGGAGTAATAGCTCATGACCATTTCGGGGCTGTCCGACGGGTTGGGGTCATCGAGCGTTGTCATTCCGCTGCCTTTCTTGAACGTGAATGAGCGTGTCATTCCTGTGATTTCGAGTGCCATAATCTTATACTGCTTGATATTGTGAGACATGATTTTCTAACATGGACTGCGGGAAATCGGGATATCCCTCGTAGTCCTCCGGACGGTAATTGGGTTCATCCTCTCCGGCGTGATAATGCGGGGACAGTTCTTCAGGGTGCTGTACCGGCTCCTGCCAATGTGTCCCATGGTATCTCCCGTGTGCGGGTTGTGGAGCCTGTTGCGGTACTGGCTGCTGTCCCATGTAGGGTTGCGGCTGTGGCTGGTAATATTGTGTCGGTCCCTGTGGCGGTTGTTGCGGCGGCCACATTGCCTGCTGTTGCTGAGGGCTGGTTGCCGGTCTCTGCTGTCCGCCGGGAGCCTGAGCCGCCATCGGTCTCTGTGGCTGCGGTTGCTGAGGATACTGTGGAGCCTGCCGCGGTTGTTGGACCGGTGCGGCTGCCGGTTGTGCCTGCGGCTGTTGTGGCTGTGGGGCCGGTTCATCCATCAGTTCAAACAGGCTGCCCTTGTTCATCGCCTTTGTCTGTTCCGCCACCATCTCGTCGATTTTCTTCTGGTCCTGCGGTTTGGCGTAAAGACGTGCCTGCCCGAGTGCGGTAACTGCCTCCTTGTGGTTCTTGGCAGCGATCAGTTCCTCCGCTTTCTTGAAGTGCTTCTCGTACTTCTCGCGCTTTTCCTTTTCTTCTTTCGTCTCCTTCGCTTTGGCTTCTTTTGCCGCCTTGCTTTCGGACGCTGCCTTCTCAGCCTGCGCCTCGAATTGCGCCATGTTGGAAATCAGTCCGGCAGTATTCTGTATCGGACGAGCGACGGCTTGCAGGAAACCAGCGTCCAGTTCCTGCGGCAGCCCGCTGACGGTCAGGGGAACGAGGTGGTTCTGGGCTTCGTCCTTCAGCCCGTTCGACTTCGGCAGTAAGGATACTGTCAGTTGTCCGTTCGCTTTGCGGATGACGAGCGTGAGATCCACGCCTTCTGTCATCATCTGGTGGATTGCTGTAAAAAACATAATTTGATGTATTAGAAATTATTACTGGGTTTATTCTTCACTGAACAGTTTGGCCAACAGCCTGTTCCTGTCGGGATGGTGGCATATTTCCAGAATCGGGTTCAACAGGGTGGAGATGTGTACCGGTCCTGTCGTCCCCCGTGGCGGGAACTTGACGGCTGGTTCGGGTTCCACCGTCCTTTTTCTTCTCGTTACCGGCATGGGCGTCCTCATGGGAACTGGCGGTGCGCTTGTGACAAATGCTTGGTTCATGACTCTTTATTTTTTTAATTGTGAATATTCGGGCTTTGGCAGCCCGTGAACTACAAGGGCCCGACGGCAGATGCCTTCGGTAAGGCAAGGTTTTCGGGAAAAATACCGCAAGCCTCCGGCGAGGATGATTTTTTCCGAAACCGCAAGGCTTGACCTTGCCGTCCGAACAAAGGCATTTGCCAATTTTGCCCGGTAGTTTTCGGTATGCCAAGTCTGTGTTTTCATCCCTTTTCCTTTTATTCCTGTCGTTATGGTTTCCGGTTCCACAGAGGGCGGAAAACAAAAAGAGCCGCCCCGGAAGACAGCCCTGTTCTGTAAGGTTCCACTTGATTTTGTATGGCAGTTATGTTTCATGGTCAAATATTGTCAGGATACCAGAAAACTGAGTATGCAGAAAAGTATGGCCGCAGCCACCAGAAGGCAGGCTATCCGGTACAGGAACCTGAAGAATCCCCTGAAACACACGATGGCTACCGCAGCCCACACGGGGGATATGCCCCGTGTGTACATATAACTGAACACGATGAAGGCTGCAAAGCCCAATGCGATGGTCCGTACCCATCTGTTCGCTTGAATCTTGTCGATATATTCCCTTGTTTTCATGACATTCCGGTATTAACGGGTGAAACAGTCTTTTCCAATTTCACGGGCCGGGATGCGTACCGCCTCCACAGGCAAGGTTTTCGGAGGAAAATACCGGAGCGGCGCGAGGATGATTTTCCCCGAAACCCGGAGGGCCTGACCTTGCCGGTGGAAAAAGGCGGTGCGCTACCTTTGCCCGCGAATTGGAATGACGGTGTTATTTTTTCTTTCCGTTCCCGGTTTTCGGGAACGAGAATACCGTGTTGTATTCCGCATCGAAAGTGACGGCGGCATCGAACGGTACGCCTTTCTTCCCCTTGAACCCCTTGATGAGTCTGGTGGTGCCGGAGGAGAAAAGCTGTTCCATGTGGGTGTCGGTCAGTTCCTTGTTCAGGATGCGGCGGAACACCAGCAGCCCGCACCCGTCATGGTCGCACCTGGCCACTTTGGAACGGAGGATGATTTTCCCCGTCTTGCACTTTGGGCAGGTGAACGTCCTTTCCTGCATGACCGGGAATTCCAGATGCAGGATCTCTTCGGTTGCCCTGCGGGTATAATCCCGGATGGACTGCATGAAGGTTTCCGTATCGAGAGTATGCCCCTCCACCTGCGCCAGGGTCTTCTCCCAGCTTCCCGTCAGTTCCACGTCCGCCACACGCATGTCCTTCACCGCCTCATAGATATACATCCCTTTTTCGGTCGGGATGATGCTTTTGCCGGAGCGGGCGATATAGTCACGTTTGACAAGGGTGGTAATGATGGCGGCACGGGTGGCGGGTGTGCCTATGCCCAAATCCTTGATGGCCTCTTTCGCCTGTTCGTCCGTGATGTCTTTCCCGCAGGTCTCCATAGCAGCCAGCAGGGTGGCTTCCGTGTACAGCGGCTTGGGCAGGGTCTTCTTCTGCGCCAATCCATGTCCCATGACCGGAACGGCCTCGCCTTCGGCAAACTCCGCCGTTCCTCCGTCACGTTCCGGCTCGTCCTTCTCCCTGTCCTCCTTTCTGGCGAACACGCCGCGCCAGCCCGGTCTGACGATGGAGGAAGAGCAGGAACGGAACGCCATTCCCTCGCAGGCACATTCCATGACCAGCAGTTCCTTCTCGCATGGTGGTGAAAAGGATTCCAGCATCCTTCCGGCAATCATGGTGTAAACAGTTGATTCCGCCTCAGACAGCCCTTCGGGTGCGATGCCAGTTATAATCAGGGCGTGGTGGTCGGTCACTTTCGTGTCGTCCACACAGCGGTTATTCAGGTTTGACAGGTCGAAAGACTGCCCGTATTCCTTGAATTCCGGCATGGCAAAAATTTTCTCCAGTAAGGAAGGAATGTGCCGCATGACATCCTTGGGGATATAACGACTCCCTGTCCTCGGATAGGAAATCAGTTTCTTCTCGTATAGCGATTGGGCGATGGAGAGGGTCTTGTCCGCTGTCAGGTCATAATGGACATTGCAGTCTTTCTGGAGCGCGGTCAGGTCATATAAAAGCGGAGCCTGTTGGAAAGTCCTCTTGCGTTCCGCCTTGGTGATTGTCGCCACAGAACCGGAAGTGACTTTCCGGTATGCCGCCTCTGCCGCATCCTTCTCCTTGAACTCTTCCGTGTGGATGAACATACGGTGCGCGTCCTGCCGTTTCAGCGTGAGGTGCAGCTGCCAGTAAGGGGTGGAGACGAAATTCCGGTTCTCCTTGAAGCGGGCACATATCATGGCGAGCGTCGGGGTCTGTACACGACCGATAGAGTTGTTCGCCGAGCCGGAGGCTATCGCCAACGCGCGGCTCGCGTTCATGCCCACCAGCCAGTCCGCCTTTGCCCGGCAGTCAGCGGCGGCATACAGGCTGTCGTAGTCGCTGCCGTCCCGGAGGTTCGCCAAGCCCTCGCGGATGGCCTCGTCGGTGAGAGAGGATATCCACAGGCGTTGAAACGGTTTGGTATAGCCTAAGTAGGAATATATCCAGCGGAAGATAAGTTCCCCTTCACGGGCGCAGTCGGTAGCCACGATGATGCTGTCGCACCGGTCGAACACGCTGTCGATGATTTTCAGTTGTTTGGCGGCGGCGATGTCCGTCACCATTCCCTTGTCCGTCCTGACCTGGCGGGACACCAGACGGAACGGGTCCGGTAGCATCGGGAGGTCTTCGGCGGAGGTTTTCGTGTAGCCATACGCGCCGGGCATGGCGAGCGACACCAGGTGTCCCAACGCCCACGTGACCATATAGCCGTTGCCTGTACAGTAGCCGTCCTTCTTGTCGGTAGCCCCGACCACACGGGCTATATCCATGCCGACACTCGGTTTTTCTGCTATGATTGCTTTCATGTTCGGATAAAATTTAAGCCGTTCCCCGCTACCGGAACCGGAAAAACGGGAAACGGCGGTTTGACATTCTTTACTTGTTATAATGGATGGGCGTTTGTCAGGCCACCGGCTTGACACCGAGGATTTCAATCAGTGCCCCGTCGTCCTTGCGCACCAGTTGCAGGGTGGCGTCCATCACCACGTCCACGCCCAGCAGCACAAGGCTGAGTGACATCACCCTCGTCTTTTCCCCCTTGAGAAGCGTGTCAAGTTCCCCCGACATTTCCAGCTCGTCCTTCAGTATACCGATTCCCGCCAGTTCTTCCCAGTTCACGTCTTCCGCCTTGAATGGCGTGTTGTTTTTATTGTTCACGTTCATATTCCAGCTTTTTTTGATTTGACATTCATTTTGATTCATGCTCAGGCTATGCTTGCCCCCTTGGACTTGCGGCCAGCCTGTTCCTGTCCCTGCTTCTGGGCGTTCGCCACCACGTTGCGCTGCGATGCGTCACGCTTGCGGTCCGGGTTCTCGTTGTAGAAGTCCAGCCTGCCCTGGTTGAAGTTCGCCTTGACATACTGCGAGATGGTCTTTCCATCGTAGCCTTTGATGCCCTCGACCAGTATCGCCTTGCCGCTCTGGAGGTCGGCGCGCTGGTTCCGGGTCAACTTCACGTCCCATACCTTTTCCGGTATCTTGAACTCGGCACGCTGCTCGAAGCCGTCCGGTGTGCGCGAGTAGCTCAGGCGTCCCGTCTCCAGGTCCGCCTTGATGAAGGAGGAGAACTCCTCACCCTTGCGGTTCACCATGTCGTTGAGGAAGATGACCTTGCCCTCGCGCAGTTGCTGCTGTTCCTCGGCGGTGATCTTCACGCCGCCTATTTCATTCGGGATGTAGATTTCACGAGCTCCCTCCGGGGAATCGGGGTTGTAGCGCGTGTAGGAGGGTCTGCCCGTGGCCTCGTCCAGTTTGACATACGAGGAGAACAGCTCGCCGTCCTTACGCTCCATACCCTCCACGAAGATGGCCTTGCCCGCGTTGAGGTCTTCAATCTGCTGCTTGGTAAGTTCCACTCCGCCCAATGACTGACGGTTGAAGAGCTTGTCGTTCTCGAAAATGTATTCGATGCCCCTGCGCTCGGCGTTAACCTGGATATGGGCGTCGAACTCCTTGCCGTTATTGGAAATCATGCCCTCGATGAACACCTTCTTGCCTTCCCGCAGGTCGTTGATTTCCTGTTCGGTTAGTTTCACACCTTTGATTTCTTGCGGGATGAAGGCGTTTTCCGCACGCATGGCGACCACCTCGTTGGTGAGTTTGTCGATGCTGATGAAAGACGGGATGTATTCGCCGTTGCGTCCTTTCAGTTCCACCACACGTCCCATGTTGCCCGTCTCCAGCAGGTTCTTCTTGTCCTCGTCGGAGAAGATGTGACCGAAATACGGACGTTCGAGTTCGGGTTTCTGACGGATGCCGTGGATACCTAATACGATAGGGCCTCCCACGGACTGCTGGAATGACAGCCGTGCATCGGTACGTAATACGGCGGAGCCGAAGTTCATGCTGATGGGCACGAGCTGGTTGGTCTTGTAGCCCTTGAGCATCTGGTCGAGTAATCCACGCTCCATGAGGTACTCGCGGGAGAGGCCGTAGTTCTTCAGTTCCTCCCAGTTGATCATGGACTCGTTGTAGCGGTACTTGGGTTGCTGCGTGCCGTCACTTGGTGCGGCCTGCTGCTGTGTCTCATTTTTCTTTGCCATTTCTTCTTGATTTTGATTGTTGATACTTTGGTTTTCCTTGTCGCGTGGAACGATTTCGTATTTTTTGAGGAAGTCTTCCACGGCTTTTGTCTGCTTTCCGGCGGCGAGGTCTTCGATGGCCTGCTTCACTTCCGGGCTGTCCAGCGTATCCGCCTTGACGGAGAGGATGCCGAAACGGGTCGGGTCTTTGAGCTGGCTCCAAAAATTCTTGATGAAATTCTCGAACATGTTGGCGTACCGGTCGATTTTCAGGAAGGAGTTGCTGTGTTCCTTGTCCACCGGAACGGTGCTGTATTTCCCGTCCTTCCCGATTTTTGATACCGCCTGTAAAATCAGTTCCATCTTGTCGAGTATGAACACGATGTCACTCATCTGTTCGTTCTCGGCAACTTGTGGCTTTTGAGGTTCGTCCCTCACATTTTTCTTTGCCATAACTTTGAGTTTTTAGAGTTGATAACTACTATTGTCACCGCAAATATATATGGCAAATTTTGATAAATAATTGATTTGTAATTCATTAGACTATACATTACACTACTTGTCATCACGTTTCACCGCAGGGTGACAGCACGAAAACGAAAAAGGGAAAAAACAGAGGGAAAAGGGCGGGCCACAAGGTACGGGAAGGCAGAGAGAAACCGAAGCAGGGAAAGGGACGAAGAGGGAAAAAGAAAACCTGTATTATGCAGAGTTGAGAGCGAGCTGCTTTTGTCCCAACTTCCTTGTATTTCTCATAAGACAGGCGGCTGAAAGGAAAATGGTTTAGTAATTAGAAAAATGTTCCAATTGAGACGGTCTGATTTTGTAAAATACCGCCGTCTGGTTTTGTCTTGACCTTAGTTCTATGCGTCGTAGGTCGCTTCGCTTGCTAAGTCCCGACCTTTTCACTCAACTCGGACGGCGATACCGGAACGTTTTTTCGAAAAAAAATTACCGCAGGGAATTTTTTGCACGAAAACCGGAGGCCTGAACGTGAAAGGTATCGTCCTCCGAGTTATCTTCTCAAAGGGACTTAGTGAGTGAAGCGTGACTTAGGATGGTAGTTTATGGAAGAATATGGAAAAATTACCCTTTGAACGAAAACACGCATCGTTTTAGTGCAATGGTAATCATTTTTTGAGTACCTTTGCACTAAAATTACGCATTATGACAATACGTGAATGGATTAGAGATAGAGAGATAAGTGGATTTCCAACTTTTTCAGTTGAAGAAATTAGGTTGGCATTACCACATTGTTCAGAGCAGGTCATTAAAAATGATTTGTTCCGTATGTCATCACAAGGTATAATATATCCGGTCTATAAAGGTTTCTACGTTATTATTCCTCCTCATTATGCTGCCAAAAGAATGGTACCACCGATATATTACATAGATCAGTTGATGTCGTATCTAAACAAGCCTTATTATATTAGTCTCTTAAATGCGGCAGAAATTCATGGTGCAGCCCATCAACGTCCACAGAAATTTTCTGTAATGTCGGTATTTCCAAAGTCTTCTGTTTCGCAATCAAAGAACAATACACTTGTTTGGGTATACCGCAAGGAAATTCCAACAGATTTTTTGTTATCAAAAAATTCTGAAACAGGAGTGATATATTATTCGAATGCAGAATTGACAGCTCTTGACATTGTACAATATGAGCAATATATAGGTGGACTTTCAAGAGCATCTACTATATTGGAAGAACTTACAGAAAAATTAGATTTTCATGGTGCTTCCAATAAGTTGTTTGGTTATACATCAATCGCAACTATACAACGATTGGGATATATACTGGATGAAGTTCTAAATGCAGCAGAAATTGCAGATACGCTATATATGGAATTGACTTTATATGTAAAGCGTTTCAAATATATTCCTCTAACTACAAATAAATCAAAAGATTGCGCGAAAAGGAATAACCGTTGGAAAATTTTTGTAAATACGATAATAGAAACTGACGAAATATGATAAACAGAACAGCCATAACTCAATGGAATAAGATAGTTCCATGGAATGACAATGCACAAGTAGAGCAAGACCTCATTATATCACGTGCGTTAGTCGCTATTTTTAGCGATGAGTTTCTTGCTTCACAATTAGCTTTCAGAGGAGGAACCGCACTTCATAAACTATATCTGACGCCACAGCCCAGATATAGTGAAGATATTGACTTAGTCCAAATTACGCCCGGACCGATAAAGCCAATAATGTTCAGACTTGGGGAAGTTTTGGATTTTTTGTCGGATAGAGTAACAAAACAAAAACGATATAATAACACGATGTTGTTTCGTATGGAGTCGGAAATACCTCCCACAATTCCTCTACGCTTAAAAATCGAGATAAACTGTTTTGAGCATTTTAATGAACTCGGATTAGTCAAAATACCATTTGAAATGGAAAATAGTTGGTTCTCCGGCAAGTGCGAAGTAACAACATATCGTTTAAATGAACTGTTGGGAACAAAACTGAGAGCCTTGTACCAAAGGAAAAAGGGTCGTGACCTTTTTGACTTGTATGTCGCTTTGTCTGAAGCATCAGTTGATGTCGAAGAAATTATGCGTTGTTACCACCGTTATATGTCTTTTGTTGTTCAACAACCACCGACATACAAACAGTTCATTAACAATATGGAAGAGAAGATGTCTGACTCTGAGTTCTTAGGAGATACACAAAATCTTATCCGTCCGGAGAGGGAGTTCAATCCTCAGTTGGGGTACGACCTTGTTCGCTCTCAATTAATAGACAGATTGCAAAAATAGCATATCAATAAAAATAACACCTGAAAAAGAAATATTGCCGGTATCTAAATTTGCCATATAACGATTTAATCTTTGATTTTTGCGGAAAACCTGCGAGAATTGAATTTTAATCCGTCAAATACAGATTTTAGCTTTCTGATTTTGGAGATTTCAGAATGAGCAGACGGAAATAAAATATGAGCGAAAAAAGTGTAAAAGGTAATCAGATTTTGAGCACTTCTGCGCTTTTTTCGCTCATCACAAACTGCGAAACGATTTTTCAAGTGTGTATGCTCCAGCCGTGAAACGGTCCACCAATCATTACGGCAAATGATTGGTCCGGCTTGCCATGATAGAGAAGCCCTCCGACAACACCTCTTGTCCCGTCTTTCGCCACTTCAGCGAAACCGAATGAATATGGTGCGAAATCGGTGTACAGTTCGATTTCATACCTGCCGTTAGAATTGGTCTCCCATTGCTTGAGCCGTTCAATACATTTGCTCAACGTTTCATCACCGATGCTTTTCGCATACTTGACGGTATTCTCGTAGTGTTCCTGACATTTGATTTTCATGTCTGATGTTTTTAAGTTGTTTGTAACAATTCTTCGTATATCCCGAAACCGGAACATCCGGCTATGGTGAAATCCTCTTTGCCCTTGTCCGCCAGTGATTTCAAATCTTCCAAGCTGTCGCAGTAGAAGAATATCTCATCATCCTTCTCGTTGTCGGAATCCATCACCATCGCAATCCTCACTTCCTCCGTTTCCAATGTGTCACACCATCGGATAGTGCACTCCGCGTAATGAGGTTCACATCCCTGCTCATTGTAGAATTTCAGGTAATGACTACCTATTTCCTTTTGGACTTCCTCCGGCTTTTTCCAAGTGCTATCGTCTACGATTTCAAATCCGAGTCCTTCCACCAACAGGCACGTTCCCTTGTCATACACCATCATGGTACGTTTTCCCATGTGTTTTTCGCGTATTTCCGCCCAATTGGGCAAGTCCCAACGCTCCACGGTCCAAGTCCCTCGGTAATCCTTCGGGATGGAATTGTATTCGCTTAATATTATCTTTCTCATAGCAGGTAGTTTTAGTTTGTTACAAAAGTCACCTTGTAAGTCTTGCACGGTTTTCCGAATGCAGGAAAACGGTCGAACTCCTTGTATGATTCCCAATCCACTGACATGGCATATCCGTTTGGAAAATTTTCACCGATAAATTTGGTTATCATCTCCAAATCCTCATTCGGCAGGAACAATTCTTCCTCGATGCCGTACTCCAATGCGAAAATCGCCCATTCGGGAATGTTGTCCCAAACGAGCGTCTGTCTGTTTTCCTTGTTCATAATGTCGTTGTTTATTGCGGTGATACCATAAGTTTGTTGATGATGCCTTCCAGTTCCGTTTCCCATTTGTCCGTACCGTCCATGACTGACGGATAGGTCAGTTGCTGCCACTGCCGGTAATCAAACAATTTCATTCTCAGCGGATAGTAATCGAACAATTTCCGGTTGCCAAAGAATACTCTCAGGTGGTTGGTTCCCACTTCCATCAGTTTTAGGCCATAATTGTCAAGAATCTCATGGAATCTTTTCATCGGTGTGAAGTTGCTCCTCTTTTTCATGTCCTTTAATTTTTTGTTGTTTGAATTTCATTTTGTTTCAACAGCACATTTTGTACAGGTCATCATCGGTCAGTGTGCATAGTTCCTCATCCGTGCAATATCCGTCAATCTCCTCATTCGCTTCCATCGCCTCATAAATGCCGTTACGCATATCGTTCACCAACTCATCGTACAGGCTTTTTACTGACACCCTGAAAATGTCATTGCCGACCTGAATTTCCCTGATTGGATAAGCTACCCCTTTCCAATAGGTCTTGTCAATGGTGATTGCTTCTGTATTTCTTTCCATGCGATCCAGATATTCCTTGCGGATATTGACCTCTTTTGTCTTGCTCATAACCTGTTTTTTTTGAATTAAACATTTCCGACCGGCGAGCCGGTATTTTATTTCTTGCCTGCCTTACCGTTCCGTGCCGGATTGTGCAAGGCTTTTCGGGAAAATACCGCAAGCGGAGCGCGGAAGATTTTCCCGAAAACCCGTAGGGCTCGACCTTGCTCAATCCAAAAGGCACGGGACGACCTTTGCAGGCTAAAATAAAAAAGCGGCCTTTCAATGGCTATTCATTATCCTTGTCATTTTCTTCCTGTGGTATCAGGTGTTTCAAATCAGGGTCGTTCTTTATACGGGTTATCTCATCCTCGATTATCCGCACCACGTCCGCTTTTATCTGGGAATAGTTTCGGTCTATCTGCTGTTGCATGATGTCGTTGCCGTCCGCATCCTTGAACTCGTTGATGACGGGTATTTTCTTGTAGGCTTTGGTTTCCGCTGCTACCTTCTCGTTATCGACAATAATGCGGGCATGGAAAATCTTCTGGTCAATCTCTTCCCCGAAGTTGTCTGCCACGCTGCCCACGAACGTGCCCTGTGAGAGGTTGGCGATTTTCGATGCTGGAATGAGGGAGTCCATCTGTGTGTTGATAGAGGTGGAGGTGTCCTGCCGGTTGATGGAAATGGACTGCCGCTGCTGGAGTATCTTGCCGAAGCGTTCTGAAAGGTTCTTGGCCGTTTCTCCCACAACCTGCCCGCTGAAGATGTTACCTACCGTATTTTGGATCACCTTCGCCTCTTTTTCACCGTAGTCACGTGTCAGCTGAGAGAAGTCCTGGAATCCGAGACAGACCGCCACCTTGTTGCTTCGTGCGGTGGCAATGAGATTGTCGATACCGCGAAAGTAAATCGTGGGCAGCTCGTCTATGATGATGGAAGACTTCAGTTGTCCCTTCTTGTTCACTAATTTCACGATACGGCTGTTATACAATCCGAGAGCAGCGGAATAGATGTTCTGCCTGTCGGGATTGTTGCCGACACACAGGATTTTAGGGTGTTCGGGATTGTTCAAGTCGAGTGTGAAATCATCGCCGGTCATCACCCAGTAAAGCTGTGGGGAAATCATCCTTGAAAGCGGGATTTTCGCACTTGCTATCTGGCCTTGCAACTGGTCTTGTGCGCCCCCTTGCCAGGCGTCCATGAACGGGGAAAGGTAGTTTTCCAAAGACGGATACGAGGTAAGAATGGTAAAAATATCGGCATACGGCTTGTTCAGAAATTCTATCGCGTGAGGGAACGTGCAGTATTTTCCGTCCTGATAGATGCGCAAATACCATATAATAGCCGCCAAAAGAATAATCGGGGATTCCACGAAGAAATCACCCTGTTTCTGTATCCATGTCTTGTTCAAATTCAAGAGTATCGTGTATGCCGATTCGTAGGCATCGCTGATATCCACCATGAATTTCGGGTTGATGGGATTGCACCGGTGGCTACGCCTCGGGTCATCGAAATTTATCACATAGAACTCCGGATTTACCTTGTATTTATCCAAGTTCTTCAGCAACTCGTTATAGGCTATGACGGAGAGGTCATCGAATTTATAATCATATAGATAAAGTGCGAAACCTTTGGAAATCTGCTGTTTGATATAATTATTCACCACGGCATAACTCTTTCCCGATCCGGGCGTTCCCAACACAATGGAAGCACGAAACGGATTGATTATATTGATCCAACCGTCCCATTCCCGACCTTGATAGACAAACTTTGTCGGCAGATTCACGGAATACTCGTTCTCCATGAGCCGTGTCTCCTGCATGAAACTCTCGTTGACGGTGTTAAACACGTCCTCCATGAGGTTGTGTTTCAGCATCCGGCTTATCCAAACGCCGGACATCAGCAGCAGGATATACCCGGTTGTAAGTGTTGCCGTGTACAAGGCGGCATTGACCATCGGACTGAACGGCAGGTCGAGCATCCACCAGTTCATGAAAAACAGTACCAGTCCGGCAAGGAAAGAGGCATATATTTTCTGCCATGTCATCTTTTGATTCTTTACGCCTTTTGTTCCCAAACACGATAGGGCAAGGAATATGACGGCAAATACTTTTGTGATGAGCAAGTTGCTGAAAAGCCCCGCTGTCCTCTGGAAATTCAGGAGTATCCTGTCGACTACACCGATATTGATACCCATATCCACGAATGAACGGTAGCAGTACCAATAGACGTGGATGACAATAAACACGATGGATATGGCACGCATGAACTCCATGACCTTGGCCAGTCCTCTCAAATCATCTTCTTGTTGCATAATGATATAGTTTTAATGGTCGTTTATAAATTTCATGATCAGGATATTCCGCGTGAGCGACGTTTCTTTTTCTTCTTGCGTTGCAGCCTGCGGGCAAGAGCCTCTTCCTGCGGGTCGGGACCATTGACATCAATGTCGAAGATTCCGAAAGCCTGCTCAATGGAATTTTCCATGTCGGATGAAAAGTCGCTTTGCCGATTAAGAGCAGGCATTGGCATATCCAAGTCAGGCATATTGGTTGGACTGTTAAACAGCCGCTCAAAAGCGTTTGCCGAAAACTCTTTTCCAAGTCGGGAACCGTTATATACCTCACGGTTCTTATGGTCGATGAAAGTTGCGCCATAGATACGTCCTTCATCATTTTCACGGAATACCACATCAATACCTTTCCCGGCGAGCAAACGGGTGAACTCCTCCTTGTTTCCACGGCATCCGTGCATGGCAAGTGCCACTTCGTTCCGTATCTTCGGTTGCCATTTCTTGTTCTTGTATTCACGGGCGTTGTACCCGATACGCTTTTCCAATCCCTCGTAGCCGTAGCGTTTTCCGATAAGAGAAGATTTGACGGGCGTACATACCGGCTTGCCACTATCATCGGTCATCGTATAGACAATTCCATTATAGGGTGTTCCTTCAAATTCGCCTTTTACTTGTTTCGCCTCGATATTGAAACAGGAGAGCAAGGCACTGTACTCACCGAAAGACTGGAAACGATACGTGCCGAACACGCTCTTCACGATATTGGAAACCTGCCGTTTCACATCACCGCTTTGGTAGTCCGCCTTCTTCATGTACGGCTCCAGCAACTCCTTCCGCTTGTCCTCCACCTGCTTCAACCCGAATTTCTTTTCCAGCTCCCGGCAGGCTTTCATCGAGCGGTTCCACTCGTAGGCGTCGTCTATCTTTTCCCCTTTCTCGTTCACGCAGGTAGAAACGATATGGATATGTCTCCGGTCTATATCCTCGTGTACATATACAATGTAGGGCTGGTCGCCGTAGCCCATTCGTTGCATATACTCTTTTGCCAATTCCGCGAATTGGGCATCAGTGAGGCGGTCATCCACAGAAGGGTTCAGGGAAATATGCAGGATGGGCTTTTCCGTGTTCTTGTTGGCGAGGAGGTAGTTGTCGAACGCCCAAAGGGTCTGCTGCATGACACGATCCGGATTGCCTGCCACATCGGTAATCATACGGTTTCCCGCAATGATACGCGCAGTGGTGTCATTCACTTTCTGCTGGTTGTAGGTGATTGCTCCGTAGAGCGAGACACCCCTGTTGATTTTCGCCACCATGTCATTCCTCCTCCCTTTTCCTCTTTATCAGATAGGCATCCTCAAATTCACGGGTGAGCATGATAATCCGCTTGCTCAGCAGCACCAGGTCTATCGTCGCCTTTTCCAGATTGCGTAGCAGGGCGTAGGCCCGTTTCTCCCCGAAGTTGGTCTTTACGGCTTTTACCGTCTGGTTGTAATTGTTGCCGATACTCTGGAACTGATGGTAGAAATTGGTCAGACGGATATAATAGTCCATCGTCGCCTTGTCTATTTTCACGACCTTGATTTCCCTGTCGAAGATCATTGTCTTGATAAACTTGGAGCGTTCTTTCAATCCCGATTTCTGGAATTGGATATCGAAACGTCCGTTCTCTTCCGAGTTCAACCGCACAACATAACGATGCACGGCAGGGTCGGATTTGGGCTTTCTGCCCACACCTTTTTTAAGTTTTCTCCTCTTGTTTTCTTCCATACGCATTGATATTTTCTGTTTTTGATCTTCTGTCCCGGATTCACGACTTTGGAGTGAATCCCTCCCGAGCCGTCAGGCGAGCGGCA
>OHDN01000285.1_pt1 | contig 36044 bp, 34 predicted proteins | sample 1566971 | NCBI WGS metagenome assembly OHDN01 (sample SAMEA3879538, study PRJEB24766) | human gut metagenome | biome: human-associated habitat; feature: feces | place: USA | collected 1985/1987
TTTACCGGTTTGATATAAACCGAGAATTGTTTCATCACAAAACCTTCATCCAACAACAAATTGCGAAAACGGGTCGCTTGGCGCGTTTCGGTTTTGGTCCGCACCGGAATATCAAACATACAGATAATCCACATCATCGACCAACCGGTTAAAGTTTCAAGCCGCTGTCTTCTTGCCATCCTTTAGCACCTTATGCTTCTTTTTGATTTTTCCGAAAGGCGTCAACTCGATTTTCCGGGCATGATGATCTTTCAAATACTTTAGTCCCCGTTCCAATGTATCAACCAGCAGATAACCCTTTGTCTTATCCTGCGGTGAAGTCATGCGGGCATCACTGATAAAGTCAAAAGCAATCCGACCGGCACTAAACTTCTTAACCTTAGCCAGACACCTTTCATCATTAGTATAAGACTTCCATTCTTCAGGCGTATCCAGTTCCAAAAGATCGCGTTGCTGGATTGACCAGACAATTTTCCCGCCGTCTTTTTTCCACTGCGGAACAAAATTCGGCTGATTGACATCAAAACACCGAATCACTTCCCAACCGATTTTTTGCTCTTTCTGATAAAAGTCAATCCGGTGGTTATTCTGCGCTTCGTATGCCACCCCGTGTTTGGGAATACAAACCAGCGAGCGGCTGTTTTCGTAGCATTTAAACTGATCTCCTTTCCACAGCCCTTTTTCCTGAATAATTTGAAAAGCTTTGACAATAATCCGGCTTTCGGTGATTTTGATTTCCTTTTTTCCTTCCGCTGCGGCCAGCTCATTTTCGGCAATTAAAATTTGCTCTGCCGTATCCATATACAATTCAAAATCGCGAACCAGCTTTTCCTGCTTTATTTTATTCTCCTCAATTTTATCATGCCACTCATTTTTAATTGTTTCTGGAATCAGCAATTTAGTTAAATCTTTTTTAGATTTAACAACCTGCAGTATTTTCCGTTTATAAACCGTCACCAACGCCTCGGAATCGTCAGGATTTGAGCACAAAACAATTCGCCCGGTTTCTTTATGAAACTGCCCGGCTTTGCTGTGTTCGGGTTTGTGGGAAACATTAACTTTTTTCAAAACCTCGACAACCTTGCGGCGAAAATCCGCCAACGTTTCCACACTGCTCAAAGGGAGCGGCAGTTTGAAATGCGGCAAATCTTTGGGGCTGGCTAATTTTTGAAGCAAAGAGCGGCTAATGCAACCGATTGTAATAGCGTCCAGCGCATGATGCCGATGATCAATCCGCGGTTTGCTTAACCATTGCCCGTTTTTCTCCTGATCAAAAAATTTCCAATTACCGTCAACATCCGGCTTTTCAACACCGTTTATGATCTCGCCGGTATTTGTCTCTGACCAATAGGGAGAGCATGGCAGATAGCGGGGAACATTCAATCCCATCAGTTCATATTCCACCCCTTCCAGATTCCAGTTTTTGCGCAGTTGAGCTGTTTGTTTTCCCTTAACTGCCAAAATGCGGTTTTTCATCGCTTCGTCACCGTCCTCACAGTCAATAATGACCCGTAAATAACGTGAAGCCATTTTAGCTACATACCGAGTATCGGTCAGGTAGCGGTTTGTTTCATCGATATCACCAGTTTCCTCAAAGTTTTCCCGCGCACCGGGCTCAAACCGCCAGGCTTTGGCCGGCGTTCTTTCCCGGGCATTTTTAAGAATCTCCCGCATCAACTCCGACATTTTGGTTTCGGCAAAATAGTCATAGGCAAAGCGATCGCCCTTGTTCAAATTGTCGGAACTGTTCACCAGGCAAAGATTGTTATAAGTGTCGCTGCCGCCTTTGGCTTGCGGAATGATGTGCTCAATTTCAAAACCGGTAAACCTGTGATCAATATTCAGGGTCGGATTGTAAGCGTCCTTCCAACCCTGCTCTTTGGCCAATTTGTATTTTAAAATATTGTTATTGTTAACATACAATTTGTGCTGCCGGAGATACATCCGCGCTTCGTCATTAAGTTTTTCGTTCAAACGCTGCTTTTGTTCCAACTCATTTTTCTTCTTTGCCGACAAACCGATATCACGGCCCAACTCAATGTTAATATCATAAGGGCGTCCGTAAATGCGGATAATATCGTTAACCACCAGCCGGATTTGATTGAGAATCATATGAACGGCCGGGTTGGCAATCTTACCCCATTTAACTTCGTTTTTATCCGCACCGGGATTATTTTTAATCAGCAACGGCGGCAGCGGCTGAGTATCATTTTGCAAGATTTCGCCATAATACGGAAGCTCCCGATATTTTCCCTGCTTTGCCCGCGCCACTTCTTCTTCTGCCAAAAACCGCGGATCGGACTTTGCCAGCGCATCGGTGATTTCGCGATGAGACAGTACATTTTGTCTCATTCGTTCCAAAATCAGTTTGGAGGCCGTTTGCCCCAACATCCCTCTTCCTTTAGGAAGCTTGGTTAAAAGTGCACCGATTTCTTTTTCGTTGTCAATTTTGAGAATAGGCTTGAGGTGTTCGATTAAAGCGTCCTCACTGTACAGACGCCCGTTTTTGTCATCCGGATTTTTGGGTTCGGCCAAAAAGTCGGCAAAAGATGCCAACTCGGCTTGCGACAAATTCTGCAGATACGCAATATGTGCAAATTCCGGCCGCGCATACAAATAAGCTTTGATCACTCTTTCATCCAGCAAAGAAATTTTCTGTTGTGACGAAAGGCCTAAAATTTTCTTTATCGATTGCTTCCCGGCATTTATGCCTTTCAATAAAAGCTCATTAACAATTTTGTCACGTTCGGCGAGACTCAGACGGCGTTTATCGGTATCGCTGATCACCCGGACATTGTTAACTTCTTCGTATATCCGCCGCATTTCCGCAAGCGGATGTGCTTTTAACAGACGTTCTTCTTCTCGGAAATAAATGCATTTTCCGGTTGCATAAGGCATCGGCGGCCGTTCATAAAACAAAATGTCATAAATTTCTTTTTTAAGACCTTCCTTTTGCATCTGTTTAAAATATTGAGCCTGCCGGTCCCATATTTGGTTAAACTCGTCTTTCACCAAATAGCGGGGGATTGCATAATCGACGATATTTTTTTCCAAAGCATATTTTCTTTGCCGAATAATCCGATTTTGCGGATTTTCTCTTTCCTGAAGACGTTGGTAAAAAAAGGCGCCAATTGTTTTTAAACCGGTGTCTTTCAAATATTGCGCCATCTTGGTCATATGAAGATTTCTTAGCCTTAGATTTTTCGCCTTCTTCCAGGATTTCTTCCGATAATTCCTCCGCTGCCGAAACAAAACCGGCACCGCGATGCTTGGCCATGTGCAATATTGCCCGACCGATGTAATTTTGATTTTCCAACTTGCCGTACAGGGCATCATGACGGATTTTATAAGGAGACTTTGCTTTCAGCCGGTCGGTTCCTTCCGGGGTTTCGTTCACCCACAGATTGTTTTCAAAAAGCTTTTTAGCCAATAATTCCAACCTTTTACGCGTACGAATCAAATTTTTGCGTGCCGTTTTCTTAAGACGCCGTTCTTCTGCCCCTTCCGAAACTTCAAAAATGCGTACTCCGGCATCAATAATATCTTTGGCGAAGTTGTTTTGATCCAGTTCAATCACGCCGCTTCCGATTGAGCTCTCTCCCAAATCAAGATTAAGACGATACTTCATAAGTCACTCTCACTTTAATTGCAGTAAATAATATCTAACAATTTATAATAATAAGGTTGACATTTCAACGAAAATATTATTATACTTAAAGCGGTATATGTTTTGATATATTTTCAGAGATTAATCAGACGGTCAATGCATATATAATAAGGCTGAAAATGCCGTAAAATGAGGGGGCAATCCGTTGTCCCCATTATTGTATAAAGAAAACCACCGGCTAAGCTGCTAGTTTTCTTTATACAATAAAAACCTTCCTTTTATGGACGTTTTTTCTAATAGTTGCGGGGGCAGCCCTTTGCTTCGTTCAGTTATTCCTCTACGCTCATCAACTTCGCTGACCGTCATACCTCCGTCTGACTTTCGCTTGCCGTGAACCTGCTTTTTCGCAGGTTCAACTCAAGCCGCACAATTAAAAAGAAAAAACCAGTCCTAAAGACTGGTTTTTCCTTGTTGGTTGCGGGGGCAGGATTTGAACCTACGACCTTCAGGTTATGAGCCTGACGAGCTACCGGGCTGCTCCACCCCGCGATAAATGCCTGTTGCACCTTGCCGGCGCTCAAGACAGTGCATACATACGCTTTTTATAAGGCGATGTCAAGCTTTAAAAACAACTTTTCTAAAAAAACAGAGAAATCACCACCGCAAAAATAAAAACCGCAATCACAATCCAATGCCACAACTTCATATTGTTCCCCTTATCAGTTAAACAGAGCCAACGACAAGGCAACCAACAACACGATAACCGCGGCAATTTTCCAGTGCTTTTGTTCCCACATTTTCGTGTTCCTTCGCCGATACGTTAATCCTTGTTTTTATATATACCATAACACCGGTATAACAAGTCCCGTAACAAACTTTTTGGAAACGCCCGGATTTTTACAGCCGTTTATAAATAAATGGAAATGACATACAAAACCACGGCCGCATAAATGCCGGCAAAAATATCATCAAGCATCACTCCCCAGGCATTCATCACTTTCGAATCGGCCCAGCGCGCCGGCTGCGGCTTGGTGATGTCAAACAGGCGAAACAGAGCAAAACCCGCCGCATACAGTATGTAAGCCCGCCAGTCGGCCACACCGGACAATCGGTCTGCAACCAGCACAAAGGTCAGCAGCTGGCCAGCCGTTTCGTCAATAACCACAATGGAAGGATCGTGTTTGGTGTATTTTAACACTTCGTGCGTTGCCGCCGTTCCGATAAAAAAGACCGCTGCCGTCGCCGTCAAAACCCCAACCATTCCGCCGTAATAGACCGCGGCAAAAGCAAACGGAATCGTCGCCAGCGACCCTGCCGTTCCGGAAGCAAACGGGCAGTACCCAACTCCGAACATGGTTGCAATAAAATATGAAATCTTTTTATACATTTTGATTTTCCTGATAAATTAACTATCGGCGAGGGTAGCTGAATTTTTTTTTGTATTCAATTAAAAAAATATGTTGTCATATATTTTTTTTGTGGTAAATATACTCCCGTTATCGGATTGTAGTTCAGCCTGGTAGAACGCTGCGTTCGGGACGCAGAGGTCGCTGGTTCGAGTCCAGTCAATCCGACCAGCATCAAACGCCTGTTTAAATCAGGCGTTTTTTTGTATCCTAAAACAGTACCCCGACAAAAGAACACAATAAAAAAGTCTCTTCCACAATTGAAAGAGACTTTGTAAGCAGCACCGCAACTTTCAAGCATCCATGTAGGTCACAACTTTATCTTTATAAAGTTCTTCCTTGGGCTTAAGATAAGAAGGCAAGACAGCAAAAGTTATTGCTACTGCAAACAAAAAGCCACAAAAACAAACCACAGGGACAAAAGTGTTGTACTTTACCGAGAAGTACAGCAAAAAGGGTAACAAAACAACACAAAGAAGAAGCAAACGAATCGTAAAGTTGAGCCCCTGACGAATAATCGTCTGAACCTGAACTAACGCGTTGGCTTCTTTTTCTCCCGGTGCAAACACAACTTCCGGATACCGGTTTATTTTCAGGTTAAATCCCATGATCGGTTTATACCAGATTTTAACGCATTTGAGACCGGCTTCCTCGGGCGGCTTTCCGTATTCGGAAACAAAATGCCGCTTCGCTTTTTGCAAAAGCAGATCATCATCTTCTTTTTTCATAAAATAATTTTTTAATTGTGAAACATAAAGATAAATTTTCCTGTAAACTAAATCAACCGCCATAAAAAAGCAAGTTCTTTTACTGTTGAATATTTACCTGGTTTTCTTAATGCTCCGGTTCTTCCCTGATGATCTAAAATATAAAAACGATTTCCTCCCCACCACATTGAATTTGCAACATCCGCGATTATCTCCTACAAAAACGGAGAAAAGCCATGCATTCCACATCAAAAAAAGACTTAAGTCTGCTTAACGTCATTTCCCTCGGTATCGGTTCGATTGTCGGCGCCGGCATTTTTGCTTTGCTGGGGCAAGTGATTCTGCTGGCCGGTGATCACACCTACCATGCTTTCTTTATTGCCGGAATCGCCGCTATTTTTTCCGGCTACTCTTATGCCAAATTGGCCGGACGCTATCACAGTTCCGGCGGCCTGACCGATTATTTTCATATCGCTTTTCCCGAAAAATACGTATCCGGCACCCTTTCCGCCATCTATCTGGTTACCGAAGCAATTTCAATTTCCATGATTGCCAAAGCATTCGGTATCTACATTACCGAACTTTTTAATCAGATTCCCCCTTCCGATTTGTGGGTAAATACCCTGGCCGCCGTTTTGATCATCGGCTTGGCTCTCCTCAACATGATGCAGGCTTCCGACGTCGGCCGTTCCGAAACCGTCATTGTCATCATTAAAGTAGCCATCCTGTTCGCGCTGATATTTGCCGCCCTTTTCCAACCCGACACCCGCCTCCATCCGCCGGCCTTCAGTGGAGAGTCAATGGATTTTTTGCGTAGTATCGGCGTCACCTTTTTCGCTTATGCCGGCTACGGTGTCATTACCAACGCCACTGCCGACGTCAAAAAACCGCAACAAACCATTGAGTGGGCCATTTATCTGACTCTTTTCATTGTTATGGCGCTCTATATCGGTCTTGCCTGGGTGGTCTTAAACTATATTCCAACCGCCGAATTGGAGGCAAATGCCGAAACCTCGGTGGCTGAAGTTGCCCGCAAACTGCTTGGTACCACCGGTTACGGCTTTATTTACGTTGCAGCGGTTCTTGCTTTCATTTCGGGGATCAACGCCACTTTTTTCAGTATCTTCCGCATTTCCGATTCCCTGGCCCAACAAACTGTTTTCCCTCATTTTATGCTCAAAAAATTCTGGCGGCAGGGTTCTCTCGGCGCCGCACTCAATACCCTGCTAATCGTTCTGGTAACCATCTTTTTTGATTTCAGTTCAATTGTCAATCTCTCCAGTGCCGCTTATCTGGTCAGCTATCTCGGTATTTTCATTGCCAACTGGAAACTGCGAAAAGAAACCAAATCCAACCCCGCCGTCATCATTGTCGGAACCCTGCTGATGGTATTTATCCTTGCCGCCTTCATAATCAGCATCCTGCCGCGTTAGCCTCGTTTCTAAATCAAAAGCCGGAAATTTCCGGCTTTTGATTTAGATTTTATTGCGATTCATCTGGGCAGTGTTGACGATCTTCAATTTTTCCAGCCGCTGTTTTTTGACATACTTCAAATAAGCCTCATACGAAAACAGCATGATCGCCGAAACAATCATCGGCAGCAGATAATAAATAATCCGATAGGCAATCAACGCCCCAAACAAAGTTGCCTGATTATGTTCCCCGGGAATGATATACATAAACAACCCTTCAAAAACGCCCAAACCGCCGGGAACCTGACTGAACACGCCCAAAACCTGAGCAATGATAAAGACACCGATAAATGTTGAGAAAGAAATATCAACAAACGGAATCAGGGAAAAATACAAAACCAGCGACGCCATCAAAATGTCGGCCGCCCCGATCACTACCTGAGCCAACGCCATCGGAAACGACGGCATTTCGAAAACCACGCCCTTAATCATCAGCGGTTTCTTGTAAAACAGGCTGAGGCCGAAATAGACCGCCAACCCCAATACCGAACCAAGCGTCACCACTTCGGTGGTCAGCTTGGACACCGATCCGGCCCCAAAGGCGTGGGAGGGCGTAATCACATATCCGACGATAATCAGAAAGAAACAGGCCACCAGATAGGTAAAACCCGAAAAAGTTACCATCCGCACAATTTCGGCACCGTGAAAACGCCAACGGGTATACAAACGATAACGGATCGTCCCGCCCGAAACAATTGCATGACCGGCGTTGTTGCTGACCGAAAAACCGATAAAACCGGCAAAAATCCATTTCCACGGCGCCAGTTTGCGCTTAATATAACGCAGCGCCAGATAATCATAAGAAGATAAGGCAACATACCCTCCCAGAGAGGCGAGACAGGCCATCCACAAATTATGCGGCGGAATGCTGAGCAACGCGTTCTTAATATCTTCCCAACTGTATTTGGAGAGCTGGCGATAAAGCATATACGCCGCCAAGGCAAAGAAAAACAACCCCGCCCACGAAACCATTTTCTTTAAAACTTTTTTTGTTTGCAATGCCATTGCTTTTTCCTTTGTTTAATCTTTTTACGATGCCGATGACCGTAGCATCAGACACCGCTTCCCGATATAGTAATCATGAACGCCATTTTTACAAAATATTATAAATATATTGTAAAGTTTTATAATTTTTTTCGCCTTAACACCAAAGATCAATCAGGGTCCCCGTGGCAACCCCTGAGAGATACAAAACCGCTGCCAACAGCAGGTTTTCCTTCAATCGCGGATTAACCCGGAACAAAACCAGCAGCCCCACCCCGGCACCCGACATCACTCCCGACATCATCGCGCCGAAACCGATCGCATTTTCCAGATACAGTTGCGTCACAATCACCGACGCCGAACAGTTGGGAACCAACCCGATCAGGCCTGCCACCGCCGGACCGGCAACCGGCAGATTCATAAAACGGGCAAACGGCGCCGCGCCGATCCCCGCCATCATCACACTGAACAACCAACTGATCACAAACACAAACAAAGTTATTTTTAACGAATGGCGCAACGCCGACTGCCAAATGCCCGCTTCGCACTTGCAATCCTGATTGCGGCACAGGGTTTCAACATCAAAATTCTGCGGTTTAAGCAGAGAAACTTTCGGACTGACAAAATCCAGCAAAAGGCCGATCAACACTCCTGCCGATACTTTCAGCACCAAAATTTTGACGATCAGTGCTGCCGGTACTGCATTAGAAATCAGGATCGGCAGCATTTCATCGGAGGTTGAAATAAAAACCGCCATCAACGTTCCCGCCGAGATAACCCGTGCCGCATAAAAATTAGCGGCGGCGGCAGCCAAACCGCACTGCGGAAAGATACCGCATAAAGAGCCGATCAGCGGTCCTATTTTTCCAGACTTGCGGATCAGGTTAACCGTACCGTCACCCATCCGCCGTTCAAGATATTCCAGCACCAGATAAGTCACGAGCAAAAAAGGAAACAGCTTAATTGCTTCCTCCAACGCCTCTACGGTAACGTCATACCAAAAATCTGCCATTTTCTTCCCTTCGCCTGTTAACAGGTAACCACGTTCACTGCCAGTCCGGCCAGAGAAGTCTCCTTATAGTTGGTGCTCAGGTTCAGACCGGTTTCATACATCGTCTTAATAATGCTGTCGAGACTGACCATATGGTTTCCGGTTCCGCGCATTGCCAGCCGCGACGCATTGATCGCTTTGATCGCCGCCATCGCGTTACGTTCAATGCAGGGAATTTGCACCAATCCGCGCACCGGATCGCAGGTCAAACCCAAATTATGTTCCATTGCAATCTCGGCCGCGTTTTCGATTTGGCTGAGACTGCCGCCCAAAACCGCCGTCAGACCGGCAGCAGCCATTGAACAGGCTACGCCGACCTCACCCTGGCAACCGACTTCGGCCCCTGAAATCGACGCGTTGGCGCGATAAAGACTGCAAATTGCCGAAGCCGTAGCCATAAAAATAATATCAGCTTTTTCACGCTCATAGGGCGATTTTGACAAGGCAAAACGCTGATAATAACGCATCACTGCAGGAACGATCCCCGCCGCTCCCATCGTCGGCGCTGTTACGATCTTACCGCCCGAGGCGTTTTCTTCCGCCACCGCAAAAGCCCATAAGTTAACCCAGTCAACAATCATCAGCGGATCAACATCATTTTCAAAAAATTTTTCTTCCAACCGGCGGTACATTTCCGGTGCCCGGCGATTGAGGCCGAGACCGCCCGGCAACACGCCTTCGGCATGAATGCCGCGGGTCACGGCTTCCTGCATAATTCCCACCAGACGCAATATCCCGCTTTTAACTTCGCGGGGACTGCGTAGCGCTTCCTCGTTTTTCAGCACCATATCCGCAATTGTCAGCCCATGTTTTTTGCAAAGTTCGACCATTTCATCGCAGCTGTCAAACGGATAAGGCACGTCGTAAGGTTCGCGTTCGACCCGACGGGCCATTTCATCCTGCCGGGCAATTGTGCCGCCGCCGACCGAAAAATACACTTCTTCCAACAGCAGATTCCCCTGCCGGTCAAAAGCGCTGAACTTCATGCCGTTGGAATGTTCGGGCAAAAAGGTGTCTTTCCGCAGCCGGATGTCCTCTTCGGGATCGAAGGCAATTTCTTTGCCGCCGCCTAATTTCAACTGCCGGGTCTCTTTCACCTTCCCGATATAATTCTCTTCCAAATCCAACGTTTCGGCTTCTAAACCGAGCAGTCCGTAGATAACGGCATTGAGCGTGCCGTGTCCGACGCCGGTCAAAGCCAGCGAGCCGTACAAATCGACTTTAACCGCGCCGACGTTTTCCAGCCCCTTTTGTTGTTCCAGATTTTCCACATAGCGCCGCGCCGCTTTCATCGGTCCAACCGTATGCGAACTCGAAGGGCCGATTCCTACCGCAAAAATCTCAAACAAGCTATAATACATTTTGGTCTCCGTTTGCTAAAAATCAACATAGGCCGGATATTAGCGGCTTTAATTTATTTTGCAACGACGAAACACAATTATTCCGTTTTAAAATTTATGCCGCCGCTATGACAAATCCTTTGCTTTTTAAGCATTTTTTGCTATAAAGACCCCAAGAGGAAAACGATGTCGCAAAAAATTAAATCACCCCGCAACAAAACGCTCGACCTGAACCTTGACGAAGGACGCCGGTATCTGGAACGTTGTCTTACCCTTACTGCCCGCCGACCGGCGGAACAAATCGTCAACCACACGATTAACGGCGATTCGATGAAAGTGATGGAATTGCTGCCGCCGGCTTTTGCCGATCTGGCGGTTATTGATCCGCCTTACAATCTCACCAAAGATTATCACGGCAACAAATTTGCCGAAACCGGCGATTCGGAATACGAAGCCTATACCGAAAGCTGGATCGCCAAACTGAAACCGCTGCTCAAGCCGACCGCTTCGGTGTACGTCTGCTGTGACTGGAAATCCAGCCTCATCATCGGTCCGGTGCTGAAAAAACATTTTCAAATCCGCAACCGCATCACCTGGCAACGCGAAAAAGGCCGCGGCGCAATGCATAACTGGAAAAACGGGATGGAAGACATTTGGTTTGCCACTCTGAGCGATCAATATACCTTCAATCTCGAAGCGGTCAAAATCCGCAAAAGAGTGATTGCCCCGTATCGGAGCGACGGCTGTCCCCGCGACTGGGAAGCAACCGAAAACGGCAAGTTCCGCAACACTTGCCCCTCTAACTTTTGGGATGACATCTCGATCCCCTACTGGTCAATGCCGGAAAATACGGCCCATCCGACCCAAAAACCGGAAAAACTGCTTGCCAAGTTGATTTTGGCCAGTTCCAACCCCGGAGACATTGTTTTTGACCCGTTTCTCGGTTCCGGAACCACTTCGGTCACCGCCAAAAAACTGGGACGTCGCTTTGTCGGCATTGAACAAAACCCCAACTATTGCGTTTGGGCCGAAAAACGGCTCGAACTTGCCGAAAGCGCACCGCAGATCCAGGGCTATACCGACGGCGTTTTTTGGGAACGCAATGCCAAAATCAAAAAAGCGTAAACTTATTTTTCCGCCAGCAGTTCCTTAACAAACCGCGGAAAAGTTTCACCGGCCCGGCCAATTATATGACGATCAAAATCGTAACTGTTGACCGTGTCATGCAGGTTAAATTCTATCGTATCGGCGCCGTGATAGCGGGCAATGCGGGCAAAAGTGTTGGCGGGATACACCGCTCCCGAAGTCCCGACGGCAATTAACAGCCGGCATTTGTCCAACAAAGCGTCCACTTCGTTCATTCGCAGCAGATTTTCGCCAAAAAAAACAATATTCGGTTTCAGCGTCGCCGCCATGCCGCAACCGGCACATACGGTTTCGGTTGTTACCTCGCCGCGGGCATCCGTTATCCGGCCGCAATTCATACACACCGCCTGATCAATTTGCCCGTGAATATGATAAATATTGCGATTGCCGGCTTTCTCATGCAGCAAATCGACGTTTTGCGTCACCACGCTGACAGTGCCGTTCCGATAACCGTTCTGCAATTCGGTAATCGCCAGATGCGCCGAATTGGGCAGCGCCTTCTGCAAATCAATTTTTAAGCCGTTGTAAAAATCATGAACCTGTTCCGGATGACGTTCATAAGCTTCAATTGTCGCCACGTCCTCAATCCGGTGGTTATTCCACAACCCGTCACTGTCGCGAAAAGTCGGAATTCCCGATTCGGCCGAAATTCCGGCACCGCTTAAAATAACAATGTCGCCATACATTTTTTCCCTCATATTTTATAAAAAAACAGTGTCCTGACAGTCAGGACACTGAAAACAGAGCCTTATTTCTCCCTATTTAATCCATTTGCGGGCTTCTTCCAGATCTTCGGGAGTATCAATATCGGCCGGCGCCTGATTGTTCAGCGTCAGATTGTTGACCAGTTTGGCCCGGATATACATTCCGTTTTCCAGCGCACGCAATTGCTCCAGTCTTTCGCGGTCTTCCAGCACGCCGACCGGCAATTCGACAATTTTTTTCAAAGAATCGGCACGATAAACATAAATACCGATATGATGGTAGAAATCCTGATTTTTGCAGGCTTCCGGATTGCGGACAAACGGCGCTGCCGCCCGCGTAAAATACAAACAGCGGCCTTCGTCCTCTCCTTCGCGCAATCCCATTACGATTTTGACATTGCTCGGCTGTTCGATATCCTCGGGCTTATCAAAGACCATTCCGACGGTAGCAATATCGCAACCGGTGCGCTCGACGATCTCAATCAGCTGATTGTTAATTTCCGGATTGACATTAACCGCATCTCCCTGAAAATTAACCACGATGTCATATTTCCCTTCCGGATCGATCTCTTTCAAAGCGGCGGCAATCCGGTCGGTGCCCGACGGCAGGTTAGGATCAGTCAAAATTGCCTTGGCGCCGAATTCGGTACAGGCATCAACGATTACCTGATCGCCGGCAGCCACATACACATCGCCCGGTACCGTTTTCTTAACATTCTCAAAAACCCGCTGCAACAGGCTTTTGCCGTTAATATCCAGCAACGGTTTGTTGGGCAGACGGCTCGAAGCCATCCGTACCGGTATCATAGTCACAATATTGCTCATCTTTTTCCTTTGGTTTTTAGTTAAATTCGATAAGCCGCATCATATCCCTTTTGCACTTTTTGTCAACCGCAGCGGCAATAATGCAAACAAACTTCCGTCATTAAAATTTTCTTTCCCCTAATCGCTTGCAAATAATTGTTTCCTGTAATATAACTGCCTCAAAAAAGGACCACCGCCATGCAAGTAGATATTTTTGACTTTGAACTCGACCGCAGCCTGATTGCCGACCGCCCGGCCGATCCCCGCGACAGCTCGCGTCTGCTCGACCTGAGCGAAGAAAGCAAAATCAGCGACCGTCATTTTTACGATTTGCCGGATATTTTACAACCCGGAGACGTGTTGGTTTTTAACGACACCAAAGTTATTCCGGCACGCTTGTACGGTGCCCGCGGCGAAGCCCGGGTCGAAGTAACTCTCTACCGTCCGGTTGACGGCATCTGCTGGTGGTCGTTCATTAAAAATGCCAAACGTCTGCATCCCGGCGATTCGATTCGTTTTTATACCGACGACATCAGCCCCGAAAACAGTGAGTTTACCGCCAGCGTTATTGAAAAAAAAGAAGACGACGGCGTCCTGATCCGCTTTGACTGTGCACCGGAGGCTCTCGCTTCCAACCTGCAGAGATACGGCCTGATGCCGCTGCCGCCTTACATTAAACGTGACAAGCCTTCTCAGGGCGGCATTTGGGACAAATATAACGACAAAGAAAATTATCAGACCATCTATGCCCGTTTCGAAGGGGCTGTTGCCGCGCCGACAGCCGGACTGCATTTCACCGACCGGGTCTTTCAGGCACTGGAACAAAAAGGAATAGAGAAAGTTTTTGTCACTCTCCATGTCGGCGCCGGAACTTTTCTGCCGGTCAAAACCGAAGACACCAAAGACCACAAAATGCATTCCGAGTATTGTGAAATTTCTGCCGAAGCATGTGCTAAAATTAATCGGGCCAAAGCCGAAGGAAGGCGTATCATCGCCGTCGGCACCACCTCGCTGCGCCTGCTCGAAACGGCAGCCGACGAACAGGGAATCCTGCATCCGTTTGCCGGCGACACCGGTATCTTCATTACCCCGGGTTACAAATTTCGGATTATTGATATGATCATTACCAACTTTCATCTTCCGAAATCCACCTTATTCATGTTGATTTGCGCCGTTGCCGGCATCGAAAGAATGAAAGACGCCTATCGTCATGCGATTGAACAACGTTATCGTTTCTATTCTTACGGCGACAGTTCGATTTTAAAATGCGTAAACAAAATTTAAACTTCTCGCGACTATAATATCGTCAGGGAGAAGCAGAGGTGTGGAAGAAATTTACCGGATATTTAAAACAAATCGTACCGTTGATGCAGAATTCACTGATACCGGCGCTTATTTTGTATGCTGCCCTCAGCGTTTTCCTGACCGTAACGCCGTTTAATCCGAAAGTGCTGCACTTCCTGCATCTCGGTTTTTTTATGATATGCTTTGCCTCAATCGGCATCCTCGCTTTTTTCAATCGCAACCGTCCGTTGTTCTTCATTTTGGTATTAATGATCGCCTATATGCTGATCAATTATCTCAAGTATGCCCACGGCATTATTTATAACCTCAGCGTCGACTATTTCAACCTCAGCTTTCTCACAGCGGTCAGTCTGATGTTTTTCTACTTTTTGCCTAACCGGCCGTTGTTTTCGCAGGATACGGTAAACTTTACGCTTATCGTTTTTGCGGCGCTTGCTCTCGGCGAACAACTCAGCCGCTATCAGATCGGGATTGATTTCAGCCGTTTTTTATGCAACGGCTGCGGCCTTCAGACCTTTGGACTGGCAATGTTCGTTTCTGTCTTTTTGATTATGCTGGTTCACTCGTCAATTCGTGATGATATTCTGACCACCGCTCTCTTTTTCGCCACCGCCGACGTGATGCTCGGTTTTTATCTTTCCGACCGCCCGGCACCGCTGGCTCTGTTCTTTTTCGCCGCCGCCATCACTGTTTTCTGCGGCATTGTACATTCAATCCGCTACGCCGCCCGCAAAGATACCGTCACCGGGCTCGACAACGGCAACTCCTTTATCAGGGCTTCGGCCTCACTGCCGCTCAAATACGGATTGGGTATCGTCTGCATTGACGACTACAAACATCTGGCTCAGATATTTAAGAAATCCGGCATCGACGAGATTGTTGTCATGGTTGCCAAAAAAATCCGCGAACTGGAACCGGAAACCCAGATTTACCGTTGCGGTGCCGACGAATTTATTGTCATCTTTCCGGCTGCCGAAAAAGGCACTTCGTTTTCCCGTGTCGACAATATCCGCCGCACCGTTGCCGCCTCCGAATTTTTGTTAAGCGGCCGCCGAAAAAGCCTGAAACTAACCGTCTCATGCAGCGTCGCCGATAAAAAACGCAGTGATGCCAACGTATTCGAGGTCTTTATGCGCGCCCGCAAAATTTTGCAAAAAACTTATAAATTTACCCAGAATATCACTTCTCAGTCCTAAAGCGGCGATATAACAAATAAAAACCGAACAAAAGCAGCGGCAGCGAAAGAAGCTGGCCCATGGTTGCAAAACCAAAATAAAATCCTAACTGCGCATCCGGCTGGCGGAAGTTCTCCAGCGTAATCCGAAAACAGGCGTACAGAATAACAAACAACGCCGAGACAGTCCCTTTCCGCATACGAATAACCGGAACCAGACGCCACAGTAAATTGAGAACAATCAGCATCAGCAGCCCCTCGCAAAACGCTTCGTACAATTGCGAAGGATGACGCGGCAGATAACCGCCGCTCGGAAAACGTACTGCCCACGGAACGTCGCTTACCCGTCCCCACAGTTCATCATTGACAAAGTTGGCCAGCCGACCGAGAAAGATGCCGATCGGCGCGTACAAGGCCGCCAAATCCGTCAACTGCCAAAAATCGAGCTGATGTTTGCGGGCCGCATACCATAAACCGGCCACCGCACCAACAGCACCGCCGTGAAAAGACATTCCGCCCTGCCAGATCTCCAAAATGTGCCACGGCTGTTTCCAAAACGTTTCACCGCCGTAGAACAGGGCATACCCGACCCGACCGCCGATAATAATGCCCAGTGTTACGTAAAAAACCACATCTTCCACGGCAGCCTTATTAAAATTCAGCTGATATTTTCTGACATCACGCAGCAACCACAGCCAGGCAGCCACAATTCCCGCCAGATAAGCCATTGAATACCATCGCACCGGCAAACCGCCGATGCTGAACATGATCGGGGAAATGTGAGGAAATTCCAATCCTGTCATAAAATACACCTGTTCCTTGTTAATCTTTTGCCGTTTCCGGAGCGCTTTTGATTGCCGACGGCGGTTTTATTTTCCGGCCCCCGCCGCTTCAAAAACGCCGCCATCATTCGGCCGACTTGGTAAAGAGTATATTAATTTTATTCAATATATCCACACTTAAAAAATATTTTTTATCTACCAAAAACATAACCGTATGTTTTTCAACAATATTTTTATCAACAAAAAGTAAAATAAATAAATGAGGTGGAAAACTTTTTTACATCGATTGTCTTTTGCGACTCGATAATGTTAATTATTACAAATGAGCGAAATCGGAAAATTTCGCATTTTGTAGTGGAGTAAACGACAATGAATCCGGCTGAATTCAAACGGACGACCAGCAACCCGATCGACATGGTGGAGCATATTCTCCATCGTGAATCGTACGAGCTGGAACGACGCAGCCCCAATGAAGTGGTGGTCGAAATTCAGGGACGCTGGAACGAGATGCTGCTGTTTTTTTCCTGGGAAGAGTCAATGCATTGCCTTCACCTTTCGTGCCTGATAAACATTGAAGACCAGCAAAAAGACCATAACAAAATTTTTGAATTGCTGGCATTGATTAACGACGACCTTTGGGTCGGCCATTTCTCTTACTGGACCGAGCAGAAAATGCCGGTTTTCCGCTATGCCCTTTTTTACAATCCCGACAACAATGATTTTTCGGCCCAAATTTCCAACATCATCAACATTGCGGTTAAGGAATGCGAACGGATGTATCCGGTATTCAACGTCGTTATGACCAAGGGAATGGATCCCAAACAAGCCCTCTTTCCGATGCTTTTGACAACCGCCGGTCAGGCTGAATAAACCACCGCCGCACGTCAACACTTTTTAGCAGACATAAAAAAACGATATCCGTTTAGGATATCGTTTTTTTACTTTAAGTATCACGGCCGGTTTGGTCTCAATCTATTTCGGCATAAACCAAAATGTCCTCACATTCCGGGGCTTCGCCTTGCCAAAGCATCCATACCGGACGTACGCCGGAAACTTCTTTGACGAATTTTCCGAACACGTCATAAAGCCTGAAAACATGGTCCTTTTCCACGATGATTTCGCCGGTGGGCAAATGAGGAACAGACGATGTCACTACCGCATAGGCCATATCTGCTTTTGCAACCATCCTCTTGCCATTGTTAAACAAGACGTCATAAAATTCCTCTTCTTCATCATCGGAAGCTACCAACAAAAAGTTACCACAGACTTCGATAAACTTGTCGAGAGAAAACAACGACCGTCCTTTTTCGTTGATCACCCGGCTGTTACTTTCCTCCGGAAGCAGAAACCGCCCCGGTTCCAGATACTGGGGAATATAATACCCGCAGGGAGCATCCTTCAGGAACAGTTGCTGACAGTCACCGCCGGCAAAATCATAGAACTCCCATGTTTTCCCCTTATCAGAAGCGAAAACATGACGTTTTTTTTGCAGATCGGCTCCCCAATAATCGCTGTTAGGCTTACGGAGAATAAAGCAACCGTCTTTCCAAAACGACAAAGTGTCCGTCTCGGCGTCAAATACTTCATAAGCCGCCGGACCGTCCACCCAACGGATATTCGTATACCGCCGCGGCAGCAGTTCTTCTCCCCGTTTGGTGTACAAGCCATAGAAGTCGTCCTGTGCAACCACCAGATGAAAGCGTTCGACAACCAACTGGGCACCATACCGGCCGTCAGGTGTCCTGAACAGATAAAAGTCACCGTCACCGCCATATTCTGCCATCAGCAGTACCTCGTTGTAGGCAGGCACAAGAAGAACGCTGTCCCAGGCATTTTTGATACCGAGCAGTTCCCCTTCTCGAAAGATAACCACTTCGGACCACGGAACAACATATTCTCCGTTAATCACCAGCGTCTGTGACGAGAGGCCGGTTTCGGCAGAGTTGGCGGAATCCAAACTCTTGTTCACACACACGTACACGACGGCAAATACGGCAAGCGCCGCCATAAAGAATCCAATTTTTTTCATATTAAATTTTGTTTTTATAATGTTTGCGGGAAAATCCGGCAAACCAAAGTTATTAAATAATTACCATATCTCTATTTTATCAATTTCGTCATTATCATTTTTTTGTCCAAATGTCAACTAAAGACTATTATTTCTCCAACGATTAATCGCGAACCGACATCAAAAAAAGCACCGTTTAACGGTGCTTTTTCGCCTCAACAAACCTTTTTTATTAAATTTAACCGCGCGTCCCGCTCAGTGCTTTTTTATACAAACCAACATTGCGGTTATGCTCATCAAGACTTCGGGAAAAACGATGCCCGCCTTTTCCCGAAGCGACAAAATAAAGATAATCGGCATCACTCGGATTAACAACCGCCCAAATCGCCTCACGCCCCGGGTTGCAAATCGGCCCCGGCGGCAAACCGTAATATTTGTATGTGTTATACGGACTGTCAATTGCCAGGTCTTTTTTGTACAAAGGGCGTCCGAGTTCTGTCTTTCCTTCGGTAAGGGCATAAATGACCGTCGGATCGGTCTGCAGTTTCATCCCCCGCCGCAACCGGTTGACAAAAACGGCGGCAACGTCGGCCCGCTCGCTCGTAAGCCCGGTTTCCTTTTCGACAATCGAAGCCAAAATCAGCAGTTGATACCGGTCCTTGATCATTTCCGGGCGGGATTTTTGCGCCCAGGCGTCTTCTAAAACCCGTTGCATCGCCGCACGGGCCCGGCGTACAATACTGTCCCGACTGTCTCCGCGCACATAACTGTAGGTTTCCGGCAGCAGTTCCCCTTCCGCAATTTCAACCGTAACTTCGCCTTCCAAAGCCGGCTCGGCTGCAATCAATCGCAGCATCTGCGCCGTGGTCAGACCTTCAGGCAGAGTGACCTGACGATAATGAACTTCGCCCCGGCTGATCACATCCAAAACCTCCCGCATTGAAATTCCCGGCAGAAAAACATATTCCCCGGCTTTCAGATGCTTGTCGAGCCCGCTCAAACGCGCGCTCAGACGAAACAAAAGCGGGTGTGAAATCACCCCCGCTTCCGTCAGTTTTTTTGCGACCTGACGGGAACCCGCGCCTTTGTCAATCATAATCATTGTTTCTTCACGGCGGTTGTTCGGCAAATTAAACTGATGATAAAAATAAATTGCCATACCCGCCGCAAAAACGATTGCCGTCAACAACAGTCCCTTCAGCCACGCCATTTTTCTAATCGATTTTCTTAAATACTATTGAAGAGTTGGTTCCGCCAAAACCGAAAGAGTTGGACATCGCCGCCTTGATTTCTTTCTTTTTGGCTTTCAGCGGCACCAGGTCAAACCCGGCTACTTCATCCGCCGGATCTTCCAAATTGAGTGTCGGCGGACATGTTTGCTGTTCCAGCGCCTTGATGGTCAAAACGGCTTCAACCGCGCCGGCAGCACCCAGCAAATGGCCGATTGCCGATTTGGTGGAAGACATCGAAACCGTTGCCATATGTTCGCCGAACAAGCGCTGTACCGCCAACGCTTCACCGACGTCGCCGGCCGGCGTTGAGGTACCGTGAGCATTGATATAACCGATATCTTTCAGTTCCACCCCGTGTTCAGCCGCATGACCGGCTGCCATTTTCATCGCCCGGTAAGCACCGTCGCCCGAAGGCGCGGTAATATGATAAGCGTCGCCGCTCATTCCGTAACCGACCACTTCGGCATAAATTTTAGCACCGCGGGCTTTGGCATGCTCATATTCTTCCAGCACCAGCGCACCGGCGCCCTCACCCATCACAAAACCGCTGCGACCTTTGTCCCACGGACGCGAAGCTTTTTCCGGACAATCGTTAAAGTCGGCCGTAACGGCTTTCATCCGCGAGAAACCAGCCAGACCGAGAATATTGACGGCAGATTCGGCACCACCGGCCAACATCAGATCGGCATCGCCGCGGGCAATCATCGCCGCCGCATCACCGATCGCATGGGTACCGGTCGAGCAAGCAGTCACACAGGCATGGTTCGGACCTTTCAGACCGAAACGAATTGATAAGTTGCCCGAAATCATATTGATCAGACAAGAAGGAATGAAGAACGGCGATACCCGGTGAGTGCTTTTGTTTTCACTGATAATGACAGAATTATCATAAATCGTCTGCAAACCGCCGATTCCCGATCCCATCATAATTCCGGCGCGAAATTGTTCTTCTTCGTTTGCCGCTTTCCAACCGCTGTCTTCCATCGCATCGATTCCGGCAGCCATACCGAACAAAATGAACTTGTCTACCCGGCGTTGTTCTTTGGGTTCCATCACCGTATCGGGATCAAACTGGTGAGCTTCTTTCCCGACCGGCACCTTTCCGGCAATTTTTACCGGAACGTCATAAAGTTCCACATCGTCGTCAATTCTTCGGATTGCCGATTTTCCGGCAATAATATTTTCCCAGTTAAAATCGACACCCCTGCCAAACGGAGAAAGCATCCCCATACCGGTTACCACTACTCTTCTCATCAGATTTCCTTAATAAATTAACATTTAGTTGTTGAGTATTTTTTATATGAAAAAACTCGCTTTATGTCAAGCGAGTTTAGTCATCTACAACTTAAAAGACTTAAGCGTTTTTATTCAGATAATCAATAGCATCCTTAACGGTCAGGATTTTTTCGGCAGCTTCATCCGGAATTTCACAACCGAATTCTTCTTCGAAAGCCATAACCAGTTCAACCGTGTCCAGGCTGTCTGCGCCCAGATCGTCGATGAAACTAGCAGTATCAGTTACTTTTGATTCTTCCACGCCAAGGTGTTCTGCAACAATCTTCTTAACGCGATTAGCTGTATCAGTCATTTGATAAACCTCAAAAAATATTAAAACAACAAAGTTATTGGGTACAACATTTTAATCACCCGTGCTGCCTTGTTAGCACAATTTTATACCAATTGACAAGCATTATTTCACATTTTCTTCGCAAAATTATGAGTTTGTGGCTTAAAACACCTGATTTTTATAGGGTTGCCGCCCAAATTAAAAGTGCATAAAACCGTTATAGCCTTGACAACTGCACACGGCATATTTAACTATTTATCAGGTAAAAATTTCTGAGAAGGGAAAACACGCCCATGCAAAAACTGTTTTTCACCGTTTTGCTGGTTGTCGCCGTTCTGGTCACAATCCGCCTCTACCGGCAAAAAGAAGCCGAAACCGCCGCCAAGACCGCTGTTGAAGAAATTTTGTCCGTCAAAGAAGAGGTTGCTGCCCCTGCCGCCGACACGGCGGAACCGTCGGCCGAGTTTGAAGAAGAACACCCGGAAATTACTTCCGGCGACGAAGAAACGCTGATCGAAGAATAAGCCGTATCCCCGCTATTTTTCTTCCGTTGAAGCACGGAAGATTTTTTGCGGTGTCCGCTTGCTTTTGCCGCGGCGGCTGCTTACATATTAGTAAAAGTTATACTAAATAATAATACTGAGGAGAAAACAATGCTTAAAATAGGAATTATCGGTGCCGGCGGCGTCGGCAGCACGGCAGCATTTGCGCTGCTGATGCGAGGTGTTGCCCGCAAAGTGGTTCTGATTGACCAAAACACCAAAAGAGCCGAGGCCGAGGCCGAAGACATCGCCCATGCCACCCCGTTTGCCTATGCCAACAAAATTCAGGCCGGAACTTACGAAGACCTTGGCAACGCCGACGTTGTCATCATTACCGCCGGTGCCAACCAAAAACCCGGCGAAACCCGCAACGACCTGCTGGCAACCAATGTCAGAATTTTTGAAAACATTATCCCACAACTGGCCGAACACGCGCCCAACGCCATTATTATCATTGCTTCCAACCCGATGGACGTCATGACCTCGGTTGCTCTCAAACTATCCGGCTTTCCCGAAAACCGGATTTTCGGCAGCGGCACCGTGCTCGACACCGCTCGTTTTCGCACCCTGCTCGGCTATCATCTCGGCGTGTCGCCGAAATCGCTTCATGCCAACGTGTTGGGTGAACACGGCGACAGCGAAGTTTTAATCTGGTCCAACGCTGTGGCCGGTACGGTTCAGATTGAACAACTTTCTCACGAAATAGACAAACCGTTAACCAAAGAAATTAAAAACGACATTGACAACAATGTCCGCAATGCTGCATACAAAATTATCGACGGCAAAGGTTCCACCACTTTCGGCATTGCCGGCGCCTTGTGCCGCATTTGTCAGGCGATTGACAGCAACGAATACGCCGTACTGAATGTATCGGCCTTTCATCATGAAATCGAAGGCATTAAAGATATTTGCATGGCGATGCCCTGCGTTGTCGGGCGCCGCGGCATTCATAATAAACTCTATCCCGCTTTCAGCGAAGAAGAACATGCCAAACTGAAACAAAGTGCCGAAATTATTAAAGGCTTTACCGAAACAGCATTGAACTATATTAAAAAATAATAGTTCTCCTTTCTAAAACAAAAACCCCGGAACATTCCGGGGTTTTTATGCTTTCTGATAAAACTCTTTATTATTGTTTTCAACTTCCTTAAAAATTTCCGCCAACGAAACACCGATTGTATCAGCTATCATAATCGGGGTAATCAACTGCGGATTTTGCTTAAAATCTTTAATATACGACAAAGCGCTTTCGCTTAAGCCCGTTTCCTTGGCTATTTTATAATTGCTGACACCAACGGACTTGCCTTTCAATTAAGGCAGAAATAACCTGATCACTGATTATTTTGGCGTCTCGTTTATTCATGATAATTGAAGTAATATCATTCTTCCGCAATATCGGCAAGTATTTTATACGCAAGCTTCAATTGTTGAGGAGAAAGTTTCTTCAGCTCATTAACGGCAGAATAAAAAAGAGGATCTTTACCCAGCAGCTCATTCTGCACCACCTCAGATTGAGGATAAGGATAATTTTGAGAAAGTACCTGCGGCAAATCGAACTCTGCCGCAACCGACAATTTTATCATCATTGAAAATGTCGGATTTTGTTCGAAATTTTCAATTTTTGATATAGAACTTTTACTTACATCTGCCAACAAAGATAAACGATATGGCGTAATGTTATTCAAACGACAATGGTCTTTAAAAGCAATGATGACGTTGTTGACAACGCTATTTGTTTCCCGTGTTTTCATATTTTAGCTATATCCGACATTTTTACAAAAGCCTTATTTTTCTTTTTCAACTTCCTTAAAAATTTCCGCCAACGAAACACCGATCGAATCAGCCATCATAATCAAGGTGATCAACTGCGGATTTTGCTTCAGATCTTTAATATATGACAATGTACTCTCACTCAAACCGGTCTCTTTGGCAATTTGATAATTGCTCACTTTGGCAGCTTTCTGTTTTTCAATTAAAACAGAAATGATTCTGTCACTGATTATTTTGGCGTCTCGTTTATTCATAAATGAACAATAAAACATATTGACATATCATTCATACTTCTATATTATGAAGCATTGAAATAAGCCATATTATTTTGAAGCAATACCTGCAAACAGGTATCGGAGGGCTGAAGATAGCCCGGATGAAGTGATGTTCATCTGATTTTTGCTCAAGCAGCATTAGGATATAAATGCTGTAACTCGGTTATTGACACAACATAAAATAACTGAGATTATATCCCCGGTCACTGACTATCGGCCGGGGAGCCCTCTGGGCTTGCCCAAAGGATGCCATTTCTTGAGTAGTGGTAACATCACCTCCCCGGCCACCTTTTTTCGCCCTCAATTCTCAATCTTTATTTTTCAAGAGGGTCGAAATGAGCGGAAAGACATTAAATAAAATTCTTAAACAACAAACAAGTGAGCAGGAACTGCCGTCAACAGACGTGCCGGAACCGGACACTGACAACATCGGCGAACCGATCGCAAGGTTTCGGGAACTGGAGATCTTTTTAGCGGCCCAAAGCAAAGAAACGCAGCTGGCCATTCATAAGGTTATTGCTTTTATCCTGCACCGAACCCCTTTGCAATAGGCAAATAGATATCCCCCAGTAAACTGTGGGTTCCATTAAGGATTTAAGCCTAACGGTTTGAACACGCTCAAAGGCGTGGAGCGGTGTCTACCGACACCTTAGCATTCAGCCCCCATTAAAATGGGGATAGTCTGTAAAGCATTAATACCAAAATACCCCCGGCAAGCCGGGGGTATTGAAAACAACGGAAGCAGACAATTGTCTCTCCCTTCGGATTTTAAGCTTCTGCCACCACAGACATACCATACAGCCGGTCATAGAAGACAACCAGCGGTTTATCGGCATGGTCGCGGAAGAAAGCCAATGCTTTGTCGCACAGACGTCGTTTTTTGATGTACTTCATCGCGGTTTGCAATTTCTTTTGCCGCACCATTTCCATTTGCGCGGTCTCGGACAGCGAATGGAACTTGGCATAAATTGACAAAGCCTGAGGATAGTGGATCAAAATCGATTCGTTGGCAGCATGACAACGACGGAGACGGAAATAGATACATAAGAGATCCTTGCGGTTTCCTTCAATCAGTTTTCTCTCGGCGTCAACATCCAGCTGAAATCTTTTTACATAATACTCAAATTTGGTGGTATCACGTAAAGACAGCAGTTGGAACTGAGCTTTTACCTTGAGCTTTCCTTCTCCTATCTGTTGTTTGAACTCTTGCAGACTATGATACTTGGTAAGCACAATCTGCCCGTCAAGCGTTTTTCCCATAATTAAAAAATAATTGGTTATGTTTTAATTATAATTTGTCTTTTGTCCATTAGTCAAGTTTTTTTACATATTGCAAAGATTTTATTTATGAGCTATAATAAAAGCATTAGAATTGAAGGAGAAAATTTAAAATGCGCAGAGTTTGGACATTTTTGCTGACAGCGGCTTTTGTCTTCGCAGCGTTTTCCGCTCAGGCGGGAGTACGGTTCATTACCGACGTTCCGCAAAATACCGTTCAGGGAAAACTGCCGTCGGCCTATGCCAAATCCCAAGGCAAACGCGACTGTCAATCCGCCGGTTACAACAAAACCTCCTGCAGCGAAGACGAATACCTGGTCAAACGCTGTCCCTATGACGGACGCTATTACAAGGCTTGTTGCAGCAAAGAATACTCTCACTCCAAGTCATATTGTCTGAGTCGCGGCAAAAAACCCAGCCGCCGATCCTGCGAAGGACTGTATGCCTGCGAATAAATAACTGATACTCTAAAAACACCCTTCTCGCCGAAGGGTGTTTTTTTATGTAACCCGGCAGCACCATCTGACGTCTGTTCCGCTTTATCTCTCCCCGCTTCCCGCCGGTTGCCGGCAAATACGGCTTCTTTGCGACGGCAGGATCTTTTTTTTGGTTTTGACATTTTTGATAACGAATTGATTTTATTGATGTTTTTAGCCGTAAGACGTGTTGCAAAAAAAGGTACGTTATTTTGCATCAGAAATCAAGACCAAAAATCAAGGGATAGCGAAGAAAAAAATCCTCTTATTTTAACGTACAATATTTTCAATCACCTGTGCTAACCAAGATAATAAAGGGGAAGGGTAATGAAAATATCGGGTAAAATTTGGGCAGTATGCATGCTGTTGGCATGCGGCTGCGTTTGCAGTGCCGGTAACGTTTCGGCCAAAGTCTGTTTCGTCGGCGATCCTGATTGTGCCGGCGGTGCCGATTTCGGGGACTATGTCGATCCGGCAGCAGACGGAGAACTCTGCAAAAAAGAAGGGTATATTCTTAAAACAGACTGCGAAGCCAACCCGGCCAAACATATCACCGGCTATTGTCCGTACAACGCCAACTATGTGATGTGTTGCGGCAAAGAATATTCCTACGATTTGTGTTTATATCCCTTAGTTTCCGACGGCAAATGCGGCAACCGGCACAAATGTGTCTGCGACTCAAAGTTTCCCTTCAATGACAATTACAGCGAAACTTCGTGCAAAATAAAATATCCCGGCAGCGTTGCCGACGGCGGTTCTTGCGTTCAGACAACTTACAATGCCGCCAGCAATTCCGGCAAAACCGATATCTATTTTTCGGAATGTATCTGTAATCCCGCCTCTTATCCGTTTTTGCGCGAAGACTGCACTAACGGAACCGAACCTTCTGACGAAGGATGTACCGGTACCGACCGGATCACCCGTTATTCGTCTTGTATCTGCAATCGTGAAAAATATCAATTTGCCGCCGGCGACTGCGAATTCGGAGGCAACCTCGACAAGAAAGAATATTATTGCATTCAGGGCGGTTCCTATTTCTTTACTCAATGCTACAATTGCGATGCCTTTCCGGCAACTTCGCTTGACCATGTGAAAGGGGGCGAAGGCGTCGGCTACAAAAAATGCACTTACGGCAACCGCTACCAGATCTTGCAATGCGAAGCTGGATACCGTCCCGGTAAAGACGGCGACAACTGCCGGGAACTGACTTGCGAAGAGGCTGTTGACGAATGGCTGACCACCTATCCGGAACAAAAGGCAAGATACACCCTGCTGGCAAGTCCGCAAAATATTCAGGACAGCAAACTGGTTAACGCTACCAGCAACGCATCCAATATTAAAACTCAGAATGTTATTTTAGCCGACAATCAGCAGCTTGCCAAAATTTATGCCGGCATCAATTACTACGGTGCCAGCGCCTTTGGAAAACTACGGGGCGGCTATATGGCCGAACGCTGCAAAACCCGTCCGAACATTGTTTACACCTCAAGCAACAACGGTTTTTGGATTCCGTCTCATTCACCGTTTAACTGGGGCTCGTCCACCAAAGGAAAAGTCAAATTATACGGCTTAAAACTGGATATGAGCAAATTTAACGGAACTTTCCAAACTGCATACGGCATTGAGGCAACAAATGTCGATATCACGGCAAGAAACTGGACAATTCCGGCAACCGTCGACTATGCGCCGCGTTTTGTCTACGACAAAAGCTATGACAACGAAGGCTATGAGGCGATGCCGGCAATCAACATTAGCGGAACGCTGACAATCCAAAGCAAAGCAACTTTTGACGGCATGTCTTTTAACAAAGAAGACGCTTATGCCGGCCGTGGCTGGATGGATATCCAAGTACCGTCTTCTTATAAGGAACAAACCATGGTCACTTTCGGCTTCAAAGAAGATCAAGAGTTTAAAATCGGATCTGTTTATATGTATCCAATCAATGATGACCGTTTTACTGATTATAATGCTAAATTAGTATTTGCAGGACCAACTTCTGAGAATCCAGCAAATGTTTATACCAAATTAAATTTAGGATATAATTCAAATGTAAATAAAAGATCTCATAATATGATTACTGAGCTTTCAGGACATTTGGTTTGGAATTTGTATAAAGGCAGCAGTACATACCCGATAAGTTTATCTACAGGAAGTAAAATTTATTCTACAAATTTTGGATCTGGAGAGTATGCTAAAATAAAAAAAGGAAGCGATACGTATTGGTCATCATGTCAAGCAGCCAATGAGCAGTTAACAGAAAGAAAAGCAAAATATTTTCCAGGATGCAAAACAAAACGATATTGTGACAGGTACAGTGGTAATGAGGTTTATTTTGCCTGTAAAGCGACCCCTCAGGGAATAACGACAACTTGGAATGGAACCAGCGGTTTTTATTGGTATTCGAAAGGAAGTACTTATAAAGATGGATGGTGTTCTTCGCCCAGTCAACCGACAATCAGTATCTCAAGTGATTGTAAAGTTAAATCTGGATGTGCGGATCAAAATTTAATGACTTGTAATTAATTCTTATCCCCGCCCGCGTTGGGAGGGAAGTCTCCCGGCGGCAAATCCCCTTTAAGGGCGGGGCCCTCAATACGGGGCGGGAGGAAAAACTTGAGATCAAAGTTTTTCTTCCCGCGGATCCCGGGTTTTGCTTGAGCACGGCAATAAAGAAGAAGTCTCCCGGACTATAAACGGCCAAGTTTATACCAAATTATTATCTGCAACTATTGAACTTATTAAATAACGAGAGTAAAGGACGTAAAGTCAATTCGCCCTCTGAGCTCAAAAAGTGCAGTTTTCAAAGAAAAAACAGTAAGAAAAGCAAAAAATAATTGTCAAACTTTTTAAAACCTTTTTTATATGAAAACAAACAAGTTTATGCAATTCATGGCAGCAGCTGTCGTGGTTTGCGGTATGTTGACGATGACTTCGTGCGAGAAGGACGATTACGAACTTCCGGAAGTTATCGAAAGTGAAGTTTACGAGAGCGGCGTTTCTTCGGAAGTAAAGTCGCAATCGGGAACGGAAGGCACCCAACTGAGCTACGAGTCGTGGATCATGGTCAAGGGGATCACCCGCGCCAGCTTCGACAACAAGGTCTCGGTTACTCTCAACAATCAGTTGAACAATGTCGACAGTGTGATCACTGTGCAAAGCTTCGAACTCGGCGAATATACAACCGATATTGATTATCAGTCTATCGCTCAGCGCACCGAAGGTTTCGTTACCGTTACCGACTCGGTGCTGGTGTATCAGGTGATTTTTGATCAGTTTTCGTTTGCCTATAACCTGCAGTTTGAAGTTCCGGTTTATAACGACGGCGTGACCAAACAGACCATGCCCTACCACCGTTACGGAAACATCAAGGACAACGGCTATACCCTGGAGGAAATGGACTTTTTGGTCGAAGCTTCCGACAACGGCATGGAATACGTCTATTTGCGCAAATTGCTCTCACACTCGCTGACGGTCGAATTTAACGGCTGTGAATACACCTTAACTGCAAAAATAGAATTGCGACGCAACCTCGGAACAGCACCTCGGATTGTCAAGTCCGAAGTTCTGGAAGACGGCAAAGATATTCTGCAATCAGGTGTTTTCGGCGCGCTTTCCGAAGTTCATTATCAATCGTGGATTAAGGTAAAGCAGTTTTGGTCCGACGGCAACGTGGTCGAAAAAACTTATACCAACCGGTGCGCGGTAGAGATTTCGCTCAATACCGAATCCAAGATGTATAAAATTTTGCCCGACATCGAAATCATACGGGAAAAAGCGGCGACGGTTACGGGAGAAACCGAAGAAACCGCATTCGGATCCGAAACCGAATATATCCGAAGCTATGTGACCCACAAGTCTTATGAAATAAAATACAATTATTTCACTTTGACGTACCTGTTTCAGGATATGGTTCCCGTCTATGACGACAATGTCACCCGCCATCAAATGCCGAACTATCAGTTTGACCAAATCAGCGATAGCTTCCACCTGTCTGAGCGTGCCGACGACTATGTCAACGGAAATCCGGCATTCGGCTATATTTTCTATTCGAAACTGTCTTTCAAATTCGGCAATATTGAAAGCTCTTTCGACGAGGACATATCGCTGTATGTGCTGAAGTAAATGAGCCTTGCCAAGGCTTATGCCAAGAAACCCCGGTCACAAGCCGGGGTTTTCTTCTTTGATGCTTCAGCCGGAAATTATCGTTCCAACGGCTTAAACTTCATTGCATGCGGATTGCAGGCATCTTCGCCCAAACGGCGTATCTTGTCCTTTTCGTATTCTTCAAAGTTGCCTTCAAACCATTCGACATGCCCGTTGCCTTCATAGGCAAGGATATGAGTGGCCAGACGGTCAAGAAACCAACGGTCGTGCGAAGTCACCAAAACACAACCCGGATAAGTCATAATGCCTTCCTCCAGTGATCTCAGGGTGTCGACATCCAAATCGTTGGTCGGTTCGTCGAGCATGATCACGTTGGCGCCTTTGCGCAGCATCTTCGCCAAATGGACACGGTTGCGTTCGCCGCCCGACAATTGCCCGACTTTTTTCTGCTGATCGCCGCCTTTGAAATTGAACTGGCCGACATAGGCGCGGGACGGAAATTCTTTTTTGCCGAGCGTAATCATATCCAACCCGTCAGAAATTTCTTCCCACACGTTTTTGTCCGGATTCAACTCATCGCGGCTTTGGTCAACATAACCCAAATCGACGGTATCACCGATCCGTATCGTTCCGGCATCCGGTTTTTCTTGCCCGGTAATCATGCGAAACAGTGTTGTTTTCCCGGCACCGTTAGGACCGATAATGCCGACAATTGCCCCCTTCGGAATTTTGAAAGACAGATCGTCAATCAAGACACGATCACCATACCCTTTGCTGATATGTTCAGCCTCAATCACCAGATCACCGAGACGTTCGGTCATCGGAATATTGATGTTGGCGGTGGTAATCTTGTCTTTCGAAGCCGCCTGCAACAGCTCGTCATAGGCATTGATACGCGCTTTTGACTTGGCCTGACGGGCTTTGGGGTTTTTGCGAATCCATTCCAACTCGTTGGCCAACGTACGCTGACGGGCGGTTTCTTCCTTTTCTTCCTGTTCCAGACGTTTGCGTTTTTGTTCCAACCACGAAGAATAATTTCCTTCATAAGGAATGCCCTGTCCGCGGTCAATTTCCAGAATCCAACCGGTGACATTGTCAAGGAAATAACGGTCGTGAGTAACCATTACTACGGTTCCGGCATAATTCTGCAAATGTTTTTCCAACCAGGCGACCGATTCGGCATCCAAATGGTTGGTCGGTTCGTCCAGCAGCAGCATATCCGGTTTTTGCAGCAGCAAGCGGCATAAGGCCACACGGCGTTTTTCTCCGCCGGAAAGCTTGCCTATTTCGGCATCGGCGGGAGGACAACGCAAAGCATCCATTGCAATCTGAACATTGCGTTCCAAATCCCAACCGTTGCAGGCATCGATTTTCTCCTGCAAGTCGGCCTGTTCGTTGATCAGGTCATTCATTTCCTCGTCGCTCATCGGCTCGGCAAAGCGTGCCGAAACTTCTTCAAACTTCTTAAGCAGATCACGGGTTTCGCCCAAACCGTCCATGATGTTTTCCATTACATTTTTAGCCGGATCAAGTCTCGGTTCCTGTTCCAGATAACCAACTTTAACTCCGTCGGCGGCCCAGGCTTCGCCGTTAAACTCTTTGTCAACACCGGCCATAATCTTCAGCAAAGTGGACTTTCCGGCCCCGTTAACCCCCAGTACGCCGATTTTGGCTCCGGGCAGGAAGGAAAGCGTGATCCCTTTAAACAGTTCTCTGCCTCCCGGAAAAACTTTGGTCAGGTTTTGCATGACGTAAACATACTGGTAAGATGCCATATTGATAAATCTCCTTATATTTTTGTTATTAACTGATTATTGGCGTTTAATGTGTCCGATTCCGAAATCTTGCGGCGACACTGCAGCAGCAGGAGTCCGATACCCCAGATTTTCGGCCGGTACGGCTGCCGTCGGCACCGCCTGCGGTTCTCCGGAAGCACCGGAATGAACCACCGGAACCGTCTGCGTCGAAGTGTCGGTTTTGATCGTGATGTCGCCGGTTTTTATTTTTTTGCCGCGATCATAAATCTTCTGGGCAGTTGTGCGGTCGTTACGATCCTTGTAAAGCAGCGTCGCATCATAAGGCTTGCGCGGCGTAAACAATTTGCCGTCGGGCATTTTAATGCTGCCGTCGGCATACAGGGTCGCTTCATAAATCGGCTGGCTGTCAAACCGGCGGTTGATATCGTCACATCCATAAAAACCATCCGACTGTTTGGCAAAATAGGCATCAGCTTTGGCATTATTATAAGCGTACATTGCACTGGCCTGAGCCTTGTTGTTCGGCGCTTTGGTAATCAGAATCGCCCGTGCCAGCATTTCAAAGGTCTGAAACTTGGAAGCGCCGCAGGCCATACCCTGCCCGGCAACATAACCAAGCGCTTTCACTTCATCCATATAAGACACTTTCTGGGCATGCGCGCTGCTGCCAAAAACAACTGCCGCCGCCGCGGTAAGCACAAATATTTTTTTCATCACAACTCCTCGGTTAAAGTTACAGCGTATTATAGGGGAAATATTTTGCAATGCAAAAATAATCTTTGTTTTTTACCAAAAATATGGTTGACAAACGGCAAGTTTTATCATAAGTTTCAGCAAAACATCTGATATGAGGAATGTGTTATGAAACTTTATAGTTCTTTAAAGACTAAGAAAAACCGCGACAAAGACTGCAAGATTGTTCGCCGCAAAGGTCGCATTTTCGTTATTAATAAGAAGAACCCCAAGTTCAAAGCTTGTCAGGGTTAATTTATTGAAGCCTTTCAAATTCAGCTCCGCCGCCGCGGAGCTTTTTTTGTGCCTTTAAGGATTCGCACATCACAGCTTCTTTTCTCCTTTGCTTTCCGCACAAAAAACGCCCCGGACAAATCCGGGGCTGAAAAACGAGCCGTTTTTTGGGAGAAGGCTCAGGGTAAAAGCGGCGACCACGCCGGGTCGGAAGCATCGGCCGGCGTAACGATCATCCGTTCGTTAAAACCGGTGAGGTCAATCGTATACAGCTTGACCGGCGCATTGCCGCGCGAAGTTCCTTTGTCCTGGCGGAAATACATCAGAACCCGGCCGTTGGGCGCCCACACCGGCGCTTCGACCAGATAACCGGCGGTCAACAAACGTTCGCCGCTGCCGTCCGGATACATCACGCCGATATAAAACTGGCCGCCCGCCATTTTGGTAAAGGCAATATAATCACCACGCGGCGACCAAACCGGTGTCGCATAGCGGCCGTTGCCGAAACTGATGCGACGAACGTTACTGCCGTCCACATCCATCACATACAACTGCTGATTGCCGCCGCGATCGGAGTTAAACACGATCTGTTTGCCGTCGGGCGAATAGCTGGGAGAAGTGTTGATCGAAGTCCCCGAAGTCAGCTGGCGGGTCTTATCGGTTTTGAGGTCCAGCTCATAAATATCGGTGGTACTGCCGCGGGCATAGCTGAGCAACAGCTTGGAACTGTCGGGCGAAAATACCGGCGCAAAGGTCATACCTTTGAACGCGCCGACCAGCCGCTGCTGCCCGCTCTCAATATCCAGCATATAAACCTTTGGCGTGCTGCCGGCATAAGACAAATAGGTAATCTTTTGCAGGTTGGGCGAAAAACGCGGCGTCAGCGCCATCGAAGCGCCGTTGGTCAAAAACTTGTGATTTTCGCCGTCCTGATCCATAATCGCCAACCGCTTGATGCGCCGGGTTGCCGGGCCGCTTTCGGAAATGTACACGATCCGGGTATCAAAATAGCCTTTTTCACCGGTCAGACGTTCATAAATGGCATCGGCAATCACATGGGCAACCCGCCGCCAGTTGTCTTTGGTGGTGGTAAAAGATTGTCCTTTCAGCTGTTCTTCGGCAAAAACATCCCACAGGCGGAATTCCACCCGCAGATTGCCAGCATCGATTTCCGAAATGGCGCTCTGCACCAGCGAAACCGCATTGATCGCTTTCCAGTCGCCGAAGCGCGGCAGTTCGTCAATCGAGCTGAATTTTTGAATATAGCTGTCTTCGGGAATGATGCGGAAAAGCCCCGAACGCTCAAGATCGGCAATCACCACTTCGCGGATTCGTTCGCCGTAATCAGCGGCACTGCCGCTGCCTGACATTTGCGGAAAAGCGATCGGCATCGGTTCGCGCATGGCGCCGTTAACGTCAATTTGCAGTTCGGCGCGGGCGGGCGAGATCAAAAACCCGAGCGCCAACACAATGTAATATACAATTTTCATCTTACACCTTGGAATTTTAAAGTTTTACTTGTACCATAACATATGTTAACATTGTTAAAATTTCATTAGCAGGGTCAAAATTTTATAAAGACATAAGTATGAATATTGCAGATTTCAAATTACAACTTCCGGCCAAAAAAGCGTTGATCGGCTTTGATTATGGCAGTCGGCGTCTCGGCGTTGCGGTGTCGGATTTGTCGCGGACGATTGCGTCTTCGCACAGCATTATCCAACGTTCCAACTGGACGGCCGATCTGACAGCAATCAGACGGATTATCGAAACCAAAGAGATCGGCGGCATGGTATTTGGGCTGCCGTTGCAAATGAACGGCCAAGAAGGCGAAATTGCCGCCGAAGTGCGTGCTTTTGCCGGCAAATTGCAACAAGCGGTAGAATTGCCGCTGGCTTTTTGGGACGAAAGGCTGTCCTCGGCGGCGGTTGAAAGCTTTTTGATTAAGGAAGTTGACCTCTCGCGTTCCAAACGCAAAAAAGTCCTGGACGCTTCAGCGGCGGCATATATTTTGCAGGGCTTTCTCGATTCGCTGAAATTTGCCTGATGCCCCTTGTTCTACCGGATGCCTTTCTTTCCGCCCGCACCTAACCGCCTCACTTATTTCTGCCCGATCCGCCGGATGCTCTTCTCTCTGCCGACATCCCTGACATTTTTCTCCGGTTCCCTCTGTAATGCCTTTTTCTCCTTACACTCCCCGCCGCTGCTTGATCACCGGCATAGCTGGGTTAAACTAATGTTACCCTCTCCCCATCCGCCGCCGCATTCTCTCCACCCGCACCTGATCCCCTCGCCTGCTTCTGCCCCTCTCCCCATCCGCCGCCGCATTCTCTCTTTCTCCGCTGCGGTCCCAGACATCAGCGCCACAGGATAAAATGACCGCTGGTTGCGTAACACAATTTGACTCTACTTATAGTATATGAATTGAGAATTAAAAATGTTTGCCGGTCGATTCGTTTTTTATTTCGGCAAAAAGATATAAAAAACCCGCCGCAGCGGGAAAATATTGAGCCTGATCGCCATTTCCATGATCGTACTTAAAGTCGGGTTTTGTTTTAGATCTTCTATTTTAGCTACCGAACTTTCACTTAAACCCGTATCATGAGCCAATCTATAACGACTTATTTTCTGTTTTATCCTTGTCTTCTTCATTTTAAGGATAATCTGATTTACCCGATTTTGATTTTTTCTTTATTAACTAACATCAGCCTCCTATCCCTACCTTTTCTACAACCCACTCATCCAAATCTTATTTATGATTTATTTCTTTCTGCTAAAGCCAAAAGAATTTTATGAGCCACTTTTAAATCTTCCTCACTTAATTTCTTCAGATCATCAATCACCATATCAAAAGCAGGAGAACCTCCAAGAAACTTCTCTTCTAAATTATCGAAATCATCAGGGTAATTTTCTTTGATAGCCAACGGTAAGTTAAAATGCAGATTAATAGATATTTCCATCAAAGTGCTTAATGTCGGGTTTTGCCGCAGTTCTTCGATTTTCACAATTGAACTTTGGCTCAAACCTGTCTCTTGGGCCAATTTATATCTGCTGATATTTTTCTCCATCCTCGCTCTTTTTAAAGCAAGAACTACCTTGTTTACCCTAGTCTGATTTTTTCTTTTGTTCACCAACATACTCAATCCGATCACTCTTATACGTTGTTCACAATTTTACAAATACCGCTTCGGATTTTATTTCTCATTCAATCCCTTTATCACACTATAAACAACTTTAAGTTTTTCCTCACTCATACTTTTCAAAGCATCAGTAATCAGAAAAAAGGTTGGAGAAAGAGCAAGTGTCTCGTCTTCTTTATTATCAATATTTTCGGAGAATTCTTCCATATCATCAGACGAATAGGGATAATTGTCTTTAAGAGCCTGAGGCAAATCAAAATTAATGCTAGCAGACATCTCTATCAGAGTACTTAATGTGGGATTTTGTTTCAACTGTTCAATATTAGAAATGGAACTGTCACTTAATCCCGTATCCTTTGACAGTTGATACCTCGTAATTCCTTGATTCATTCTTGCCTGTTTCATAGCAAGAATAATTTTATTTACCCGATTTTGGTTTTTTCTTTT